>Ga0209502_10001912_pt1 | contig 18215 bp, 32 predicted proteins | sample ArcticOcean_MG_C_10_FD_187442 | JGI IMG/M metagenome (GOLD analysis project Ga0209502, IMG submission 187442) | Marine microbial communities from western Arctic Ocean - ArcticOcean_MG_CB11_90 (SPAdes) (version 2) | ecosystem: Environmental > Aquatic > Marine > Oceanic | place: Arctic Ocean... | reverse complement strand
CTCCCAGATGAGCTAATCCCCCAAACATACCAAACTTACCAAAACAACCACTATTACCAAAAAAGTCATCATAGAGTTTGTTTTGAGGTTCTGTGTTAGTGGTGCCCCTTGTCCGAGTCGAACAGACCACCTACTGATTACAAATCAGTTGCTCTACCAGATGAGCTAAAGGGGCCTCCGTTAACACAACATAATAATATACTACAAACATCTTTGTGTCTACCTTTTAAACTAAGTCGTACATGCCACTTAGAGCTACACAGAGCTGTGTACACGCATGGTAAAGCCAGGCCTGGAGCAGTTGTACATTTGTCGTAATATACACACTTAACGGTGTTTAAACATACCTATGTTCTATACGCATATCAGCCCTGTTGACAACACATAAATATCTTATACAATAAAGTTATGAGAGATTCAAAAGCAATAAACGAAGCAATAGCAAAACAACAGAGAGCATCTAAAGAAAAACTCCTGTTCAAGACTTTACGTAAAGAGGTAGAGGTCGGTGCGAATGGTACACAGGAATATGTGATCAAGCAAGGACCAAACAGTGGCAAGATTGCCAAGGGCTTCCAAAAAAGCTAATAACTTAATACCATTATATTACCAATTACAACCTGCAGTAAATAAAGCTATGGACAGAGAACTTGAAAGATACATCATCACCGGACTTGTGCTAATACTATTAGTGCTTGGTATTTCTGGTTGTGGAGTTAAGAATGTACAAGTACAACAGCCGGAGGAGAAAGAACAAATTTCCCAACCCACAATTTCAAACCTAGAAGGTATTGCGTTTGCACTAGGTTGTATGTTTGATCCTACATCTTGTCAAGAGAAGAAAGAACTCGGAAAGACCGAGGAGGGCAAATGATGATCGAATTCATTTGTGAACTTTGTGGGTGCGAACAGCACTGTAAGAGATCTTGTGGTGAATGCCTGGACTGTCCTGATTGCCAATGCAAACAGTGTAAAGACAAATCTTAAAATATTATTCTCAATAGAAAAAACGACATCCCGCCAAGTATAAGTGATACTGCTACTACACCTGCTATTGTGTAAACTGCATTCATGATTACGAAGGGTCTTTCGGTTTTGGTCCTATGAACTCGGGTATGAGTGAAACACAGATGGCTTCTAGCCCTCCCTTTAACACTCTTTTGACTTTGCAGTCATATCCTGTTATTGAAGATAGTATCCTGTCGTCAGTGGTCTTCTTATCGTTGGCCGACAAGCTGAGATCAACAGCACCTTTGGTTTGTGCAACGATTTTATAAGTTTCGTATGAGCTAGTGCCAGTGCCTATCACTGCTCCTATGCTACCACAAGATGTTAGCAGTAATAATAATATCAATGAGCCGTGTATTGATTTCATAAATGTAACCGGGTGTTATTTTTCAGCAATCAACTTACAGTTTTCTTTAGTTGCGTCCAGACCTTTTTCTCTGTCATAAACCCAGAGGTGAGACCAAACTACTTGTTCCCCGCTGACTGTACATCTCTTTCCCCAAGCTAATGTGGGATTCTTTGGTACAGCACAACCAACCAATAGGATTGATGCTAGTATTAATGTTACGAATGTTTTCATATCCTTATTTACCTTAATATACAGCTATAATAACAGGTGTTGAACAAAAGTCAACCAAGATCTATCGGTAAATAAGGGTACAACTTAAAATAAGGAGGATTTAATATGAATCCAATTAAATGGGTAAAGGATAGAGTAGACGAAAGAACATCATGGGATGGCACAGTGCTTATAGCAGTAGGCGTTGTTGTATTGATTGCAGGACCATTGGCAAAACTAGCGGCCTGGGGAGCAATCGCCTACGGTGCATGGACTCTATACAAAAAGGAGAAGTAGTATGAAATTTAAATTACCAAAGATGCCTAAGGTTAAGATGCCAGACATTATCGGCAATGCCAAGAAACTTGGCAAGGCTGTCAGCGAAGAAGTTGGTGGCAAAGCCAAAGGTGCAGTAAAAGGTCTTAAAGGATTAAATCCTTTCAAGAAGTAATCGACATGGAGGTAGCCTTATGTACAAATGGATTAAGAATCTGGTTGATGCATACGACAAGATGTTTGTTATCGAAACACCAAAGAAACCTATTATTTACAAAGTAGGCAACAAGAAATATATCAGGAGCAGGAGAGTAAGCAACAAGCCAGTTCCAAAAACGATATACGTAAAAGAGGAAGAATAAGATGTTTAAATGGATAAAAGAAATATTCAGTGCTGGGGGCGACACAAAAGTAGAAGCCACAGCAGAACCAAAACGTGCAAGAGTGAAAGGCAGATACAAAGCAGACAACAAGTCTACTGCGGATGTCAACGAAGCATGGGTAGGTGGCAAGGCTCCCATGACTGCTAAACAGAAAAGAATAGCGGCAAAGAAAGCACTGCTTAAAAGAAAATAAAGATGAAGATCAGCGACAATACATCAATCTCGATGCCAATGAGAAATTTACTTTCGATCATGGCCGCTGTTGCTGTTGGTGTGTGGGCCTACTTCGGACTGGTAGAAAGACTAACACTGTTGGAAATGCGTAACGCATCGCTAGAGAAAGATCTAGAACACGCAGAAGAGCAACTGAAGACAGACATAGAGAAGAACAACGAATTCAGAATCAAGTATCCTAGGGGTGAGTTGGGTCAGAGTTCACAGGACATAGAACAGTTCATGTTGATAGAAGACCTTTACAAGAGTGTTGAGAGAATGCAGAAACACTTGGATGCGATGTCCAACAACAAGATAAACATAGAGTTCCTGAATGAGCAGATGGACAAGGCAGTGATCAACATCGAGAAACTAAAAGACGCTGACAGAGACATCAAGTACACAAACGGCAACGGAGACGCACACTAATGATAGAAACAGTATTCGCATTATTGATGTTTGTTGGCGGAGAGATCAAGGAACACAGGATACAAGACTCAATGGCCAAGTGCCTAAGAGGTAAACGTACTGCTGAAAGGCAATACAATGCGAACGTCAAGTACCAATGTATCAAAACAAAAGCAGAGACAGAGATCTACATGGGCGAGAAGTCCATCCTAAAAATAATATTAAATTAATATATCCTACACAGTTTGTAAATTTTGTTAAGATCTACTACTTGGAGTGAGGTTGTAGTTTCTTTGACTTTGGCTTTTTACTACCATACTGATATCCCAAGTAGTATGCCACTGCAATGAACGTGGCTATGATTAGTGTATGCCAAAAGTAAAACATACTAGTAATTATTCTATATCTGTTCGAACAATATGTTTTCTCAATGCTCTCGTGAGTCTTTCTATGTTGTCTATGATATCAATACAACCCTTGTCAGTGATGTAATGTTGTTTCTCTTTCAACTTGTCATACTCTTTGAGGCTGATCTGTACCATTGGAGTGGGGTCGATCTTAACTTCGTTTTCGTAACTTGCGTCTTCTGATCTATCATCTGTCATGTTATTCCTTGTTGTCGTCGTCTCTGGTTGTAATTATTTTGTCAACTAACCCATATGCAACGGCTTCTTCTGCGTTCATGAACTTGTCTCGTTCCATATCGTCTTTTAATTTTTGTAGAGGTTGTCCTGTTGTCTTCTCGTAAATTTCCGTAAGCTCTCTCTTCCATCTCAACAATTCGTTTGCTCTTATCTCAACATCGGTTGCCTGTCCACTTGCCCCGCCCAGTGGCTGGTGTATCATGTGCCTTGCGTGTGGCAACATAAATCTTTTGCCTTTTGCTCCCGCACTTGCTAGGAGTGAGCCCATAGAACAAGCCTGGCCCACTACTATTGTTTGTATGTCTGATCTAACATACTGCATGGTATCATAGATAGCCATACCTGCCGTTACCAGTCCGCCTGGCGAATTGATATACAAAACGATATCCTTCGCGGCTTCTTGTGATTCCAAGAATAATAGTTGGGCACAAAGCACTGAAGCCGTGTGTTCCTCTATTGGTCCTTCCAACATAATGATTCTATCCTTGAGAAGTCTACTAAAAATATCGTAGCTTCTTTCGCCTTTGGATGTCTGTTCTATTACTATTGGTGTAAGTGGCATATACTCTAATTGTACAGCAATTCTATTTTTCTGTCAACTGGTCTTTGATGAATTCGTAAGTGTTCTTTAGTCCTTGATCTAAAGGATAGCTTGGTTTCCAATCTGTGAGTTTTTGTATTTTGGTATTATCAGAATTACGTCTCATGCATCCAGCTGGTCCGGCCGGTAGGTATTTCTTTTCAATCTTCTTACCGGATATCTTTATCAGCATGTCTGCGAGTTGTGTCATTGTTATTGCTTCATCTGATCCCATGTTTATGGGCCTTTGTACATCGTGTTCTATCAATTTGTCCAAACCAACCATAAGGTCATCTATGTAACAGAAAGACCTTATCTGTGTTCCGTCCCCCCAAACTTCTATCTCTCCTGGGTCTCCTGCATTCAGTATCTTGACACACATTGCCGCTACCACTTTTGAATTTTCTAGTATATCGCAGTGTGGTCCATACATGGCATGGAAGATAGGTAACGATATCTTCATGTCATAACTTTTTGCATACTCTATTGCTAACTGCATGTTGTATAATTTTTCCATACCATAGATGTTCCCGGCAGGTTGAGCCGGCCATATGTGATCATCTTCGTTGAGATCAGGACCGTTATGTCCTTGGTACTCTGTGTTGTAAATCATTGCCGACACCGCATATACAAAATGCGACTTGTTCTTTGCGGCGAAGTCCATTGCTTGGATGGTCTGAATAGGATTGCTTCTACCTGTTGTCAGCTGACTTCCACCAACTCCTTTAGAGTTTGGCACATCAGCTGATAGATGATACACTCTATCAAAATCATTCTCGATTGATATCCTCTGCTCCATGTCGTGTCCTACGAACTCGTCAACAAAGACAGGGTCTCCAACCTTAAGTTTCTTGTCTATGCCTACTACATAGTGACCTTGTTTCTTTAAATGCTGTGCGAGATTTTTACCAATGAATCCTTGGCAACCAGTTATAAGTGATTTCATGTTGATATTTACGAGCCTAGTCTTTCAGGGTCTTCCAATATGGGTGGGATTGCTTTGTGGTAAGATCCCTTTTCTTGGAAGTCATCGCGGCCTTGCGGTCATATCCTTTCAAGTGATCCATGTACTGTCCCAACTCACTGTTGATGAATGGGTGCCTGCTTCTCCTGTCACCTGCCCATCTACCATCGTTGAGATCCTCGTTCTGGATCTTGCCTTCCTTCTCAAGCTCTATCCTTGCACCATCAAAGGTGAAACTGTCTGTGTATCCTTTAAGTTCCAGGAACCTGTCCTTGTCGTAATAGGTCTGCCAACGTTCAAAGAACTCTCCTGCGTGTTTGTGTGCTGTGTTGAAAGCGTAGTAACCGGTTTCAGAGAATCCTTTCTTGGGTCTACCAAGATATGATGTGAACTTGTCGTCTGGAGTGAGGTGTGTCAGCCAGTCCATTGTTATCTTCTCGAACGTGACTATGTCTGCGTCCAGGAACCAAAGCATATCTGGTTTGGTCTTCTGCCATGCGTCTATGCAGGCGAACACCTTGTAACTGAAACGCACAGCATCATAGATGTATATCTGTGTGTTCTTGTCGAAGTCCTTCTTCTCCTTGTCGTTCTGTTTGATCCTGGGATTGAACTTGGGATTGTCTTTGTGCCTGTCTATGAACTCCTGTAGCTTAGGCTGTTCCTTGCACAGGTCGTAGTACTTCGTGTTACGCAACGGCATCTGCTGTGACATGTCATCCGGATACACAAGAACCTCCGCATGCTCCGGCCAGAACTGCTCAATGGTCTTGAGGCCTTTCTGCACCGGCAATGGCCAATACTTGGTTCCGTATGTGGTTACTATTGTAAGTTTTTTCATTTTACAAATTTGACTATTGTGGTGTACAACTGGTCTAGTTCGTCTCTGATGTCTTTGCTACCGTTACCAACAAAGAATCCGTTGTCGTGTATGTCATCGGCCGCAGTCATCTCGCCTGATGCTATGTAGTCTAGGTCTCTCATCACAGGTTGCTTCAGGAAGTTCCTTGACGCAAGTGGTCTATTCTGTATGCCTGCCTCGTCTAGTGCTTTGACTATCTCCGCCCTTCGGCCTTTCAGCTTACCGTCTAACACAATGCCAAACGTGAACCAACTGCTCTCCCCAACTATCTGTTGTATCCTCAGGAAAGGTTTGTCTCTAAAAAGATCAACAAAATGTTTTGCATTATTAATACGTGTGGCTTCTATCTGTGGCCATTTCTTTAGCTGTTCAGATCCTATCGCTCCACTCATCTCCAGTGGTCTCACATTGTATCCCGGCGTGGCAAATATGAAGTTGTCATCAAATGCATTGCCTGTCTTCTTGTACAGGTGAGAGTCCGCTGGCAGGTCTCTGACCCAACCGTGTGCCCTCAATGATCTCATGTAGTCGGCGTCGTCTTTGTCTTGGCAAAGGACCATTCCGCCTTCCATTGTCTGTATGTGGTGTGAGAAGAAGAAAGAGAATGATCCGGCAAGTCCTATCGTTCCTGTGTGTTTGCCATCATACATGGCTCCCATTGATTCACAGTTGTCCTCTATCAGCTTGAGCTCATGTTCCTCACATATCTTTTTTATCTCGGTGTAGTCGCAACTGTTCCCCAAAAGGTTCACTGGCATTATTGCACAGGTCTCGGGAGTTATTGCGTCTCTTATCTTTGTCACATCTATGTTCCATGTGTTTGGATCCACATCAACGAAGTTCAGTCTGAACCCGTTCTGTGCAATCGGGAAGTACGTTGTCGCCCAACCCACCACGGGAACAATGATGTCACCCTTTAATTTGTATTTCCATTTCAACAAGCTCAACATCAATAGGTTGGCACTGGATCCCGAGTTGACCATCACAGCATGTGGAGATCCAAAGTATTCCGCGAACTCCTGTTCAAACTGTTTCACGTGTTTGCCCATGGTGTACATGTCTGTTTCTATGACACGTTGTATTGCTTCTACTTCTTCTGTTCCCCATGTTGAGAATGCCAGTGGATATTTTATCATGATGTCTTCTTCTCTCCTTTTAGATGTTTTAAAAATTTATTCAATGGTGACGTCGGCACAGGATCCTTTGGATCCATGTCCTTGTGATATTTCATCAGGTCCATCTGTTTGCAGAAAAAGAAGTGCTGTCTGCCAAATGCCATTGTGTATTGGTCCGCCGCCCTGTCTTTCTCGTATGTCCACACCTCACCTGACAGATAGATCTCTTCTAGCCTGTTGGCCCATTCCTTCGCTCTAGGGTGCTGTGGATTGTGCATGTAGAATCCTGTCTCGTCTCTGAACTTTGGCCTGTCAAAGAATGTGCATAGGCTGTCCGCTGGACATATCTCACTCAGGTAACCCAGGTCCGGTTCCGCATGGTACAGTGTGTCTGCATCTGAATACAGAAGTATGTCTGCTGTGCTGTTCTTGATCCTGTGTGTCTGTGCGAACACCTTGTGTGAGAATTTGACTCCGTCGTTCTTCCACACGAACTTGTTCCTGTCTTCCCTCCAACCGTGGTACTTCTTGTCTGTGTGTTGGTCCACCCACTGCTTCAGTTGTGGTTGCACCTTGTACAGCTCATGGTAAACTATGTTGTCCGCCATGATCTCCGGCTCTGCTTCCTGCCAGTAAACGTGTAGTTTGATGTGTTTGGGCCAGTATTTTACAAACGACTCTACCATTCTTTTACCAATGATATCGTAGTACTGCTGGTTGTATGTGGTTGCCACTTCTACAGTTCGATCCATGCTGTATTTTAGCACAGACATCGGACGTGGATCAACCTTTTATTGGCTGTGCCGATGTCTGTATGTTAATGATATTGTGGATTAGATTTTTTGCAAACTTGTTGCATTTGGACCTTTTGGGCCATCTTCTACTTCAAAACTCATCTCATCGCCTTCGTTCAAGTAATCCAGTCCTGCGTCTCTCACAGCTGAAACATGTACGAACACGTCTTTTTCCTTGTCTTCTCTCTCAATGAATCCAAAGCCTTTAGTGCCATTGAACCATTTTACTTTTCCTTTTAGTGTACTCATATTGTTGTTGTCTCTTCTTTTGGTTATTGTTGTTAACGTTATTGTCAACACAAGTAGTTAGCTGTTACTCTGTGGGTACCGGAAGTTCTTCTGTTAGATACTTGGGTATCTTCAGTGATGGGTTCTTCTCAACTGGTGGGGGAGTTTTATGGTACTATTTTATCTACGTTTTATACGGCCCATGAACACGTTGTCGTCACGTTCTCTTTGTAATTTCCTAAGGACTTTTCTACGTTCTTTGGCTTTCTCTACTCTGATTTCTGAGGGTTTACGGAATGTGTTGCTATTTTTGATTTGATCTATGAAGTTGTCTTCCTTGATGTCTCTCTTGATCTTACGGTATGCCCTGATGGCATCCTCTCCTGGGCGTACTTCCACGTAGTATCCTCTGAAACCAAATGGTCTCTCGGTCTTTTTAAATCTTGGTTTACTGTCCGTTTTGTTTTTTTGATATTCCATTTTCTTTTCTAAATAATAACACAGGGTCAGCACTGTTGTCAACCACTTCCTCAGTTATTTTAATTGTTTCCACCCCTTTGGCCTTCATCTCCACGGCATCAAACTGGAATGGAAGGAGTATGTTGTCCATGATGTTCTTGAGTCCTCTTGCATTTGTTCCAAGTTCCTTGGCTTTCTTTGCTATGCTGATCTTGGCCTCCTTGGTGAAATCAATCTTTATGTCGTCTAGACCAAACAAGTACTGCATCTGTTTAATTATGGCATTCTTGGGTTCCGTTAGTATTTTAATCAGTTGCTCCTCAGAAAGTTTGTTCACATGGGTGATCATGGAGAATCTTCCCACGAACTCAGGTATAAGTCCGTATTTTATCAAGTCTTCGGGTTTGACATCTGATAGGTAGTTCTTGGTGTTTTGCTCTTTGATGCTGGCCCCAAACCCCATTCCGCCTGCTTCTCTGTTCTCTATCTGCTTCTCTAGTTCAGTGAACGCTCCGCCCACTATGAACAGTATGTTCTTGGTGTTGATTGTTATTGTCTGTGCATCAGGATGTTTCCTACCACCATGGGGAGGTACTCTACACTCTGTGCCTTCGACAATTTTAAGTAGTCCTTGTTGCACACCTTCACCTGACACATCTCTTGTTATTGATGTGTTTTCAGACTTCCTTGTGATCTTGTCTATCTCATCTATGAATATTATGCCTTGCTCTGTTTTCGTTATATTTCCACCTGAGTTGGTGTATAGTTTCTGTATCACATTCTCAACATCATCACCCACATATCCTGATTCTGTCAGTGTTGTTGCATCTGCTATCGTGAATGGTACATCTAAGTAACCAGCGATAGTCTTTGCCAGTAGTGTTTTACCTGATCCGGTGGCTCCCAGCATCAACACGTTTGATTTGTCTAGTTCAAAGTCCTTGGGTGGATTTGTGATCCTCTTGTAATGGTTTGCAACTGCCACAGACAGCACGGTCTTTGCCTCGTCCTGCCCTACGACGTATTGGTCTAGGTGTTCCTTGATGTTGACAGGATTTAGTACTTCTAGGTCCCCGGAGGCTATTTTTACTTTACGTGTCTTTACAACGTCCTCATCCAGGATCTCTATACACAGTTTGACACACTCGTTGCAGATAGAGGTTTTACTTGCACCCACAATCATTTTAGTCACGTCCTTACGTGACTTAGAGCAGAAGGAACAGATTAATGATTCTTCAGCCATCAGTTTTTTACTTCTGTGTTAAAAATTTCAAACGTTTCTTCGATCGATCGTTCTGCAGTTACTTCGTAACATTTTTTTATTGGCAGTTCCTCATTGATCCATATTGGTAAATCAGTCTTGTTAACAACAACACATGTTGATTTTCCCATTGCCTGTAACAGCCAACCTTTCCCAATATTTTTCTTGCAGATGTAAACAACTACGTTGTCATTTGGATAAAGTTTGTTAAGATGTTTTGCAAATTGGTCTTTCTCTTTTTCCTTTAAGTTTATCAACGTAAAACTAATTTTTTCAGGATTCATCATGTTGGGAGGTGTCACAAGTGTGATCATTCCAGGAGTGTCAAATATTTTTAGAGCCATGGTCATAGTTAAATTTTTACTTTAGATTGTCGCCACTTTCGTTTTGCATTCTTATATCTATTATAACTTGTCTGTCCTCTTGAGTCAAGTCTTCCATCTGTATTTCCCCAGCATCCAGTCTGGTCATCAGCTGATCAATTCTTTTCTCCTGCATTTCATGATACTGATCTTCTGATGTTAATTTTGTTTTGATCTTTTTCCAGTTAGTTTTGTCTGTCTGCTCCTCGTTCTGCACGTAGGCATCCTTGTTGACCCTATCCTGGGACTTCTTGACGAACATCGGTTTGTATCCACTAGTGAACTCACCTATCTCTGGTTCTATGGCCAGTTTGCTCATGTCTGCTTCTACTGTCTTCCTTGCAGTTTCTTTCACTACCTGAACATTCTCTTCCATCGCTTTTTTAGGATCTTGCATCATTTCCTGTACAGCTACTTCGGGATCAATTACTTCTGTGAAGTCTGGTCTAATTCTCTCAGGCTCCATCACTTCTTCTATCTGTTCTGATATTGTAGGTTCTTCGTGCTGTTCTATAATTTTATCTAGTTCTTCGTCCTTGTTCCATTCTGGATTGACTACAGGATCCATGTCGTATGCGTGTTCGTCAGGATCAAAGCCGTCATCCAGTTTTGCCTTTTTAACAACTTCTGCTATTTTCTTTTCGTGCTCTCTATCGTATCTTTCAAACTTCATTTCTTGAAGTTCTTTATCTACAGCTATTTCTTCCTGGTCAGTTTTTTTTTGGCCTTTGAGGTCTATGTGTGGGACACTGCTGTCTTCTTGTATGATCTCAACCGGTGCTTCTGCCTGAGGTTTAGGTAACTTGATGTTGAATGCTTCCAACTTGTCCTTCCATTCCTGTAACTGTGCTGTGGCTTTCTCTATCTTTGTTGCATCCTCGGACTTGTCCATCATCTCATTCCATTTAAGAGTGACATCCTCTTCGTCTGGCTTCTCCAGATCTATGACTTCCTGTGGCTTGGGTGCCTCAGGTGGGAATCTCCTCATCAGACTCTGGTTGGCCGCGATCAACAGTAATACTGCTAGGGGATCAAACACACAGATGATTATCAGGATGACCCATCTCACTGCTTTGCTGGTCTCGACTTTGTCTGTCCAACCCCAGTCCACTGCCAGTGCGGCAATGTACTTCACAGGTCCAATCTCTGCTTCCAGTGTCAGCATACTCTTCTCAAGTGGTTGCTTCTCGACTATGAATATGTCTATCCTGCCCTGTGAGTCAAATATCTTCTGTTCTGCTTTGTCTATGTCCTGTGTGAAAGTGCCCTTGTTTTCCTGTGATCCTTCCCTCATGTTTGCTATTATAGTTTTTGCTTCTGCTGTCTCTGCCTTGTGATCTGTTTTAAGCTCTGCTATCCTGTCCTGTGCTTCTGCAACCTTGACTGCTATCTGTTCACGTTCTGTTTTCTGACTTGCTTTCAGTTCCGCTGACGCTCTCTCCTCGTTGAAGAATGATTTGTTTGAATTCAGTATGTCACTGACGTTCTTGTCCAGCACCTTGAGTCTGTCGTTCAAGTCTCTCACTGTGTTGGTCTCGACCGTAAGTAGTGTTTTTAGTTTCTCGTTGGCATCTGCGATTATTGATTGCTGTACTTCTATGTCTCCGTCAGCAGTTCCTGTGCTTCTATTGATGGATTTCTCTAGCCTGTCAATCACAGCGTTCTGTCTCAGGATCGAGTTCTTCTCGCTGTCTATCTTGTCTTCTAGAATCTGTATACGTTGTATCAGTGTGTCTGATGCCAAGTTCTGTTCCAGGTGTGCCTTGGATAGGAAACCAAAGATACCCATGGATGTGATCAAAGACAGTATTATCACTGCCACTGTCAGGTATGATTTCAACATGAAAGGTGTGAACTTCCAGTTCCTGTACAGCCACGAGGCCGTTATCAGCTTGCCAACTTCAAGCACTCCTCCCATGATCACAACCGGTATGAACGCACCAGGGAATATGGTCGCCAGTCCTATAACCGAATAGAAGATTGCTACGCCTGATATGGACAGTGCTGATAAGAGTGTGAGTATGGCTATAAACATTTGTAAGTGTATTTAATATAACACACTGCCTATTATAATGCTTGTGAATGTTTGGTAATTTAGGTATTAGTTGAAGAAGAAGTTCATCATGTCGATATGACTGACTGTGTAGGTAACATACATGCCTTTATCGAACAGGATACCATCTCCACCGAACGTCATACGTCCGCCTGTGTTGGTGTTGTCAGTGCCGAGTGTTCTGTGTTTGAACAATATGTCTCCTGGTACACCGTCTGTGATGCCATTGTGGAAGTTTACTACTCCGGCTGTACCGCCGGACACGATGTCCATGCTGTGCAGTCTGCAAGTTGCCTTTAAAATCACATCTGCCGCACTTGCTGTTGTACCTGTTATCACTGCTCCTGCTGGATCACCAACTGCTGTTATGCTTGTAACTGTTTTAAAAAATTTTGTAGTAACTGCGGCACCGTCGGCGCCATCAATTGTTTGTGACAAAGCGTCACCGTTGACATCTGTGCCTACGACAGTGAAATCTATGGCCGAGTCATCACTGGCTGATGTGATCTCTATGATCCTACCACCCGTGGCAGATGTGAATGCACCACCTGATGTTAATGCTCCACCAAGAACCAAAGCGGCATTGTTGGCAACAGCCGCTGTCGCTGTTATACCGTTATCGTCTGCGGCTACTTCGTCACTGATGTGTTTGGCTTGCATATTCTGTTACTCCTTGAATTCTAATTGTATTTATTTACCAATCAGAATTTTCTCGTGGGAAAATGTTACAAATCTAATGATTATTACTCTGCTGAGTATGATAGTGCGTTGTCTGTAGGTGTTTCTGCGTCAACGTTGCCTCTGAATCCAGCCACTTCTGCAACTGTGATCGCATCCACTATCTCATCCTGACTCACAAGCATCACTGGTCCAACAGATACTTCCTCATCTGCTATCTGACCTGTGCCTGATGTTGGATTGAACACACTCATCTTCTCTGTGTGGGAGGCGTAAAGTGCTTCTGCGATCTTGTCCTGGATGTAAAGTACTTTTGTCGTTGTAGCTGTTGATCCATCTGATGATGTTCCTGTTGATGGAACGAAGTCATCGTTCTCGAACACTATACCGAAGTTGATGTCCGTGATTGGTGAATCACCTTCTGTGGCCGCATAAGTCGTGACCATGTTGATGATCCTGCAGTTTGATCTAATTTGAAGATTGTTAAGCATCATCTTGTATCTCAACTGTGCTCTTGAAACCAATAATGATTGAGCCTTTGTAGTTGGCTTGGTAGCAAAGTCGTTTGCCGCACACGGAGAAAGTCTTCCACCGTTGATTGTTTCTGTGTCTAAGAAGTCACCCATTGCGATGTCTACTGTGTAATATGCACCCTGCATTCCTGCGTTTGGATCATTTCTTTCATGTCTGGGTTGTACTGTTGCCATTTTTTAAATTCCTTGTATAAACTTATTTATACGATTATTTATGTCTATAACGGCTTATTAATTGTAAAATGACCAGCTAGGAGATCCTATGTATTTGCAGGCATTGTTGGTCATGTGTCGTTCCTTGCCGTTTAATTTGATGTATGCTTGGTATGTACGACAATACCCTCCGCTTATGGGGTATGAGTGTATGACTCTAACCTTGCCGTTGGCCAGTCTCTTCTTGCTGTACCAACTCACGATCTTGCCGTTTGGTACTTGATCTAACATCAAGAACACAGCACTCTGGTGCATGGCCTTTTCCTCCCGGTTCAGTCTGAATCTCAGGAATTGTGTCCGTCTCCAAAGGAAGGCAGGCATACTGTATTTTAGGTCATCTCCCAACAACTTGGGTGTTGGCATATTACCTATTGTTCCGTTGGTGTCTGTGGGTTTCTTTGACCCCGCTAGTGCTACTTCTGACAGCACGAGCAAACTAATCAATGCTATGATAACCTTGTACAATTTCATATTCTCCATTCATTTTATGACAGGCAACCTGTCTTTGTGTTATTAATACTTCACCTAGGGGAATGTCCCATGTAAACATCTGACAGCTGTCTGCTATGCCCATTCCGTGTAGGAAGTCCTTTGCACTGTCATCGCATACCATCTTCTCTTCTATGCGTTCTTCTATCACATTACCTTCTGTATCTATCACCTTGATCTGTGTGACTTTGACATCGCAGTATTGCTCGTTCCATGGTCCACCTGCTTCTGCTGTGGAAACTACGATCAATAATGCAACAATCAGTGTGAGTACGGCTAGGGCTATGAGCTTATAGATATAATTCATAGTCCTAGTTGTTTAATACTTTTTTGGCCGCCGCATCAATATCAGAAGTGTTCAACTGTGCAACTTTTTTAGCATTGATTTCTGAGATTATTGTAGCGATATGATCTTTAGATATTTCTACCATCACATATACTCTATAAGACTTATGTTTTGTGGTATAGATAATCTGTTTGTTAACCATATAGTGTTTAACCAACGTATCATTGATAACATTCACAATGATGTCTTGAGAGCCTGCAGTCACAGTCAGAGACTCGTTAGTACCAACTTCGTTCTTGTTGATAGTGGTCCTATTGTTCATCTCACCATTGATCCTGTCGGCTAGTTTGGCTTTAGCAAGTAATGTCGCTTTCTTAACTGCTAGTTCTAGATCTGGAGATACAGCAGTCGCCGCCTCTTGATACTTCTTCTTCGTAGTGTGTGGATATTTCACGTACCATTTAGGAACCTTGTTCACAACACCATTCTTACCATTGAAATCAGATTTCATTTTGTAAGTAGAACAGTTTGTAACCATCAGGCCTAAAACAAATACAAGTAATATCTTTGTCATATGTTTATACATCGTTTCTCCTTTATTATGATTTAAAGTTTTTAATAAACTCACCCAAACCAACGACCATATTGGATACAAAATTGCCGACTTCTTTTAAGTTGAAGTCATTCATAAATTGTTCATACCCATTTCCGATCATCGGATACACGGCTAAGAATATTGCAACTAATATTATTATTCTAAACATAGTACAATTATAGCATAATTTCCAAATACGTCAACCAGGGTTGGTCTTGCTAGAAGTGTTGATTTTATTGACTTTTATAGTATAGTCTTGACAAATCCTATACCGTCTATGCCGAGATATACCAAATACATCATTGTGAAGCCAAAACTCTTACGGCTCCAGGCACCGTATATCAAAAAAACAGTGGCAATCAGGAAGAATATGTAGGCTACGAACATTGGCGGAGTTGGTGAATACCACATAAGGATCAGTGATGCTATGAGATTAGATATCATACCAATCACCTCCGCACAGAATCTAACAGGATTAGATCTGTAATCTTCCTTGATCCATTGTAATGTTGATTTTCTTCCTACCCTTGCCATTGTGAAACTACTTACTCTAGTTCCTACGCATTGTGGATATTTCTTCTGCACCTTCTTTGTCCCATATGGGAACGAGATTGCTTTTGTGCATCATACCTATACCAAGCAGTTTACGTTCACCGGAGTACTGCATCTCTTCTTTCTTGCCAGTGCCAACGGGTATCTTGTCTCCGCACTTGGGTTGGTTAGGATCTGGTGTGTAGTCGGGTATGTTGTATCCTTTGAAATCCTTTGCACTTCTTCTTAATGTTTTGTCATCAAGCCCTTGAGATTCCAACCAGGCCTTGTGTTCAGCCTGTGCCTCTCTTTTTCTTTTGGTGTCTGCCAACTTGACTCGGATACGTTTTGGCAGTTTCATTTGTATGAATCCCATGTGTTATTATACTATTAAGGTAATTTATTGTCAACTATGGCTTGTAGTATTATCTCATGATAGTCTGGATTGGTGCTCCAAGCATTCATCAACACCATTAATGTACGGTAATTCCACTTGCCGGAGTCCAATTGTTTTTCTCTTTCGATCCTGAATTCTTTGTATGCAGGATGTCTGTTTAATATTTTAATCATGTCATTCACTGATTGACACTTGGTCTTGTACTTCTTGACTCCCCACGATGCATCAGGATTGCCTTTTGCCTTCATGTGTGCAACGTTCTTCAGATCCCAAGTCCTCACACCAAATAATGCGTTGCCTTCGTTTGCAAACCTGCTTGTACCCCAACCAGACTCAACGCCCGCCATTGCGATTATGATGCTAGTGGGCACCCTGCTCAACCTGTCTGTGGTGTAGTTCAGGTACTCAACACACTTGCTCGTCGCCAACAAGAAACTTGTTTTGTCTGTGTATTCAAACTCTGGCTCTCTCAAACCAAGCAGTTTGACTTGGTTCAGTTCTTTCTTGTGTACTTCGGCCTCTATCTTTTCCACTGTCCAAACATTTGGATAGAATGTACCACTTATAAATGCCCCTCCGATAATTAGGGTCACTAATATAACTGTGGCTAGTATCCACTTGATTACTGTGTTTGTTTGTTTTTTAGATTCTTGTTTTTGCATAACTTCTATTTAATGATGCGTGTGGACCGAGATTTTTGAAAATTGGCCTATCTCTGGCACTTAGGAACTCAAGCCCACGCCTTCTGCATCGTTAATTTATACAGCAACTTTTGTTGGTGCTGTTTCTTGTGTAGCCGTTTGCTCTGCTTCGTACTTCGCTTTGTACTCTGCTTCTGCATTCCTCATCGCATTGTTCCAGTCTGCCTTTGACATACCTGTGAACCTAGTGATGATACCATCTGACATGATCTTGAATGATCCACACAACTTGTGTGATCCGTCTTCTACTATCTTGTGTACTACACCTGTAGCCTTACCATCAGCATTTTCTCTGCCCATGATATACATATAGTTTCCTGACTTACCGTGCCATTTGTTGTTTGTCTGCGTGTCTTCTTGGCATCTTGATCTCATTTGATCTAGTACCAAACTTGCTTTTGCTGAACATTTATACATATTATTTTTCCTTTGTTACCACTATTATAACAGGTAATGGTATTACGTCAACCTGGTATAACCATTGGTTTTATTGGATTATTTTAGATTCTGTAGGATTCTTTTTTCTTGATCTAGCTTTTGCTGTTTGATCTGTTCAAGTTCTTCTGCACTTGGCGGTAAATTAACAAATTCAATATTTGATTGCACTTCCGGTTCTGCTTCAGCTTTCTTGGGTTTTTCCATGGGCATTCCGGCATTGTCAAACCATCTGCCATCTGCTGTTTCAAAGCAGGCAGAAAAGAATGAATTATCGTCCAATCCTTTTACCAGTCTACGTCTTTTGTGTATCTTGCCTGTGTATTGTTTGTGATTCTTCTGTATTAGTTTGTGGTCTCCGAACATATCACCGTACATACGATCTATATAGATAATTTTACCCTTGGAGTCCTCACCATACTCGTTGGACACCACTAGATGATTCTCTTCTTTGATTTGGGTCTTTGTTGCTATGTTTCCTAGACCTTCTAATATTTTTTTTGTTTTCTCGCTTGGCATAATATTTTATATAGCTATAACAATCCATAGGCAAAATAAACGGCCTCGCCCTACTCCTGGGCTTCTATATCATCATCGACGTAAAGCGTCTCAAATTTGATTAGCGAAAGAGAACTGCTCAGATGCCTATAGATTGTTTGTGCTGTCTTAATTATATAGAAATTTTAAAAAGTGTCAACCACACCCAACATTTTAAAATGATCCTGCAGAGTCCATGTAGAGAAATTTATCACTTCACCCCTCACGTTCTTGATCGTCCTTGTGTAGCCTGCCTGTTGGTATCTCTTGAAAGGGTGTTCCCATGTTGCCACGGTTTGCCATTCGTTCTCCAATATGTGCTTGTCTGCGTCATCTATGACACACAGTGGCATCTGTAGAACCTGTTCAGCGGTCAGCTTATCGTGTAGGTAGGCCGTTATTATCTTGGTCTGTGGGATAGGATGTTCTAGGTGTTGTTTGTCTACCCCGACTGCTTTGTAGTGTGCACCATTGGGTGCCAACTGTTTCTGCATGGTCCTGATGTACAATGCTAACGAACCTTTGATGTGTTTCTTCGTAGCAGTACTCCACTTGTCATTGAACAACCCTGACTTCATCTCGTCTATGTACTGTGCAAGTTCCTGTAATGCAGGACGTTCCTTGCTCTTGAAGTTTATCTCGGGCAGGTTA
>Ga0209502_10001898_pt1 | contig 18338 bp, 13 predicted proteins | sample ArcticOcean_MG_C_10_FD_187442 | JGI IMG/M metagenome (GOLD analysis project Ga0209502, IMG submission 187442) | Marine microbial communities from western Arctic Ocean - ArcticOcean_MG_CB11_90 (SPAdes) (version 2) | ecosystem: Environmental > Aquatic > Marine > Oceanic | place: Arctic Ocean... | reverse complement strand
TTTCCTATAGAGCCGTCGTAGACTACGACGTTGATAGGCTGGGTGTGGAAGTGCGGTAACGCATGAAGCTAACCAGTACTAATAGCTCAATTGGCTTGATTTATGCACTGAAAAAGTTTTTAGATTAAATATTTTCTCAAATTGACATTGAATAAAATTATTTTATTTTTATACATAAATTAATCATGCCTTCTTTAAATAAATAAGAAAACGTTTTTTCATGTGTTTCGGTAGTAGACATTTTAACGGAAGTTTAATTATTAGTTGTCTAGAAATTGCTACTTAAATCCAGCTTTTGGTTCAAAGGATTCTTTTGAATTTTAAATGAATTAATATAAATTAATTTATTATTATTTTTAATAAAATTAAGAACCTGTGGAATTGTTATTGTATTTCTTTCTCTAGCTGGAAAATGTGAAAATATTTTTTTAAATAAAATGTAATCCTCTTTGTAGTCTAGTGTTAGCCTAATTTTTTTATTAAATTTATATTTTGATTTTACATAGCCAACGTTAAAATATCTTTCGTTTTCAAGATAATATTCTAAATATTCTGAATTTTTTGTTTGAGCGATATTATTTGCTAAGGCTTCAATTGTTTCAAATGTAAAAACCTCTTTAGCAGTTCCAAAGGGCATATTTTTAGAAAATGTTACATCATTACTATTCTTCAAATGTTTTTTAAGAAGAATATTTAACATTTCATAATCTACCAGCACAGAATCTCCTGTAATTCTGACAATATTATCAAGTTTATATTTTTTTGCACATTTATAAAAACGATCAGCAACATTATCAGGATCTCCTCTGAAAAATTTTATTCCAGTCTCTTTTGCAATTTTTTTGAATGAATCGTCCACTTTATGAGTAGATGTAGCAAGGATTATTTGATCAATATTTTTTATTTTCTTTGCTCTTTCAATTACAATTTTTATCGATTCACTGTTACCAATTTTTAAAAAAGATTTTTTACTTAATCTTTTAGAACGATTTCTAACTACTATAATTACGCCATTCTTTTTTTTTAAATATTCATGATTAATTATTGTATTTTTATTGATTTTTTTTAAGATCTGTTTGTTTTCTATTGTACTTAACTTAACAATATTTCTAGAAGATCTAATTTTTTTAAATACAATATCTTTAAATTTTATTTTTTTATCTTTTGATAGATCTTTTTGAAGAACGGGATATTTTTTAAACATTTTTCTATATTTTTTTTCATCTTTATTAAAATTAGCCAAATTGTTTTTTAAAATTTTTTTATACTTATTAAAATTTATTGTAAAATTAATAAAATTTTGACTAGAAAGAGAGGAGTGATAATCATTCCATTTTAGACTTCTTTTATATGTAAAATGTTTCTCAATTATTGAAGCACCAGCGCTGATTGCCATAAATGGAATACATTCAGACATAAATGTGTCTCCTTCCACATGATCTGCAAAGCCAACTTTAAAATTAAACTTTTTTAGTAAATCTATAACCTCAAAGATCGAATGAGACATGATTGGAGTTGGAAAGGATTGAATGCCGGTCATTAAAATTGCCTGTTTTTCAAAGCCTTTAATATTTTTCAAAAGATTTAATATTTCTAATCTCTTCAAGCCACCCACGCTAATTAATGTAGGTTTAGATGTGTTTAATGTTTTTAAAATTAATTTAAGATTTAGGGAGTCTTCTGAGTGAATTTTATAGGCATTTACCCGAAGAGTTTTTGCAAATTTTAAACTTTCTTCCCCATAAATTTCAGCAATAACAAATAATTTTTTTTTTTTACAAAGCTTAATAATCTTTCTCCATTCAATTTCACTGAATTCTAACTTTGAGAAAATAGACCACTCTTTAGTATTTTTTTCAGCTCTTTCATGAGTTTTAAATATTTGAAATTTTAAAATAGTAGTGTCGCTTTTCGATACAATGTTGACTAACTTAACAAGTTTTTTAAAATCTCCACAATGAGTATTTGCCATTTCCGCTATAATAGGAGCTTTGTAGGGTTCAAGTTCTTTAAAAAAATTTTTATTACTAGACTGTATTTTCATGACTTCTTTACAACTTATAGTAAAAATAATATTAAAAGAAACTATTTATTTAATGAAAAAAAAAAAAGCATACATAATTGGAGCTGGACCTATCGGGCTTATAACTGCATGGAAGTTATTAGAAAAAGGAGTTGATGTCGAGGTCTTTGAAAAAAATTCGTTAGTAGGAGGTATGTGTCGTACATGGAAATGGAATGGTTTTTTATTAGACACTGGTCCACATATTTTTCATACACCCAATAAAAGTCTTAGCAATTTTTGGGAAAAAGAATTTAAAGACCTTTTTGTAAAAAAAGATTTTTGGTGCAAAAACATAAAAGAAGAAAACCCAAACATCTACTGGGACTATCCGGTTTCTTTAGAAAGTATTAACAAATACTCAAAAGAACTTAAAAAAAAAATTAAAAAAGAATTAAAAGAAATTGACCCAAACAAGAAACTCAAGTCAATTTCTTATTTTGATTATGTAAAAAATGAGGTTGGTCCAACACTAGCAACTATGTTTTTTACCAAATACCCAGAAAAGATTTGGGGTATCAGTACAAAAGTGCTTACTCCAGAATGGGCTCCCAAAAGAATTGAACTGAGAAAAAGTGTTACCCCATTTTATTATCAGCAATGGAATGCAGTAGCTAAACGTGGTACTGGAACAATTTATGAGAACATAAAGTCAAAAATTCTTAAGTTAGGTGGAAAAATTCACTTAAACCACAATCTTCGAAATATTAATTATACAGGAACAAATATTACATCGCTTGTATTCAAAAATAAGATAATTAAAGTTAACCCGAAAGATACTGTAATATCTAGTCTCCCAATAACTATGACTGCAAGGTTTTTTGGTATAAAAACTAATTTAAAGTTTAGAGGAATAAGAACAGTTTACTTAGCGTTCAACAAGAAAAAAGTTTTACCAAAAAATATACATTGGTTATATTTTGGAGACAAACATACTATTTTTAATAGGTTAACTGAACCTAAAAAAATGACAAAATATGTTTCGCCAAAAAATCATACATATTTATCTGCTGAAGTTACCTATTCAATTGGAGATAAAATTGACAAACTTTCAGATAAGGAAATTGTAGATATTGCATTAAAAGACCTATTGAAGATAAACTTGGTTAAGAAAAGTCAATTTTTATTTGGAACTTCAAATAAAGAGCCTTTTGTTTATCCTTTAATGTTCAAGGGCTATCAATCAGAATTGTCTAATGTTAAATCAGGTCTTTTAAAATTTGATCAATTATATTCTGTTGGAACAGGAGGTGATTTTAATTATGCAGACAGTCAAATTCTTTTTCATAAAGCGTTTGATTTAGCAGAAATTATTTCAAAAAAAGATATTAAAAGTATTAATATAAAAAGAGACAAAAGTTTTTTTAAATTCAATAAAATTATTGATTATAAAAACATTAAAATTGGTGAAAAATACAAACCTTTTATAATTGCTGAGGCAGGAATAAATCACAATGGAAGCTTAGAAATTGCTAAAGAACTTATAGATCAATCAAAACTTTCAGGATGTGATGCTATTAAATTTCAATCATTCTTAAAAAATACTAGGATTTCGGCAAAAGTGAAATCGTCTAATTATGCGGAACAGGTAAATGATGAACAGGAAAACATGTATCAAATGTTTGAAAGATTATCCCTCAGCTATAAAACGCAAGAAGAAATATTTAGCTATGCGAGAAAAAAGAAAGTTGAAATTTTTTCAACACCGTTTGATAAGGAAAGTGTTGATTTTTTAGAAAGTCAAAAAGTAAAATTATATAAAATTTCCTCAATGGATTTAGTAAATTTGCCACTAATCGAGTATGTGGCAAAAAAAAATAAACCAATAATTCTTTCCACAGGTATGTCAACCTTAAGTCAAATCGAAGATGCTGTTTCTTTAATTAGAGATGTAGGAAATCAAAATTTATCCTTACTGCATTGCAACTCAACCTATCCATCTCCAGAAGAGTCAATGAATTTGAGGGTAATGAATTCTTTAAAATCATCATTTGGTGTAATTACTGGAATTTCTGATCATACAGTAGGACCACTTATACCGGCGTTAGTAACCATTTTAAGAGGAAGTGTGATTGAAAAACATTTTACTGTAAACAAATTTTTTGATGGCCCAGATCATGTGTTGTCAGCTGATTTAGAGGAGATGAAAAAAATTTGCAATTTCGCAAAAAATTTTAAACCCTTTAAGGGAAGTGAATTAATTTTGAGCAATGATATTAAAAAATATAACTTAGAAAAAATCGTTCATAAAAAGATAACAAAAAAGGATCTTGAAAATATATTAGGCGACGGTGTTAAAAGAATTTTACCTTCAGAATATGAAACTATTAATACCCAAAGAAAATGTATTTATGCTTTAAAAAATATTAGAAAAGGTACAATTCTAGACAAAAGTTATTTTACTATTAAGGGACCGGGAGGAGGTATTTTGCCAAAATATTTAGATATATTGATTGGAAAAAAATCTAAAATTAATATTGAATCAGATTACCCAATAACTTGGGATGTATTTTAGTGGTTAATTATAAGCAATTATCCGGAGATATTTTAGAATTAAAAAAAAATAAAAAAAAAATTGTATTTACAATAGGTTGTACGAGTAAAAGAGGACCAAAAAAATCTTACTTAACACCATTTAGAGAAACAAGACACCTAAATATTTTAGGAATAAATATTTATAATAAAGATGATATTAAGAAAGTCATTAATATAATTAAGAGATTTGTAGACTATGTGTTTATTGATTGTGAAAAAAAAATACAGAATAACTTTGATATTTCAGAAATAATAAATTATTTTAAAATTAGAAATAAAAACAAACTTAATAATAATTTTTTTTTTACATATAAAGCTAATGATCTCACCGTAGAAGCAGCAGATAAGTTCTTAGAAAAAAAATTTTTAGATAATAATTATGTTTTTGGGATAGTCGGATGTGGAAATATTGGGTCAAAATTAGCTCTTAAAATAAGTGAAAGAGGAAGAAAAGTTTATATATTCAGACGAAATTTGAAAAAATTAAAAACAATTACCAAAGCGTTAAATTTAATTAAAAACAAATACATTAAAAATGATATTTTTCTATCAACATCTATTTTAAAGATAACAAAAAAAAGTAATATCTTAATCTCATGTTCTAGCTCAAATAAACCTGTTATAACCAGCCAATTATTAAAAAAATGTCAAAATTTGAAATTTATATTGGATGTTGGCAAACAATCTGTTTCAGAAGACGGAATGATTTTTGCGTATAAAAATTCCATAGAAATTGTGAGATTAGATATTTCTACATCTTTGATATCAATGATAGAGAGTTATATTAAGTATGATAATTCTATATTAAAAAAAATTGGAAGAAAAAAAATTAATGAAGATTTTTTTGTTTCTGGGGGGTGCGTGGGAATGAAAAATGACTTGATTGTCGATAACGTGAATAATATTAGAAAAATATATGGCCTGGCAGATGGAAATGGAAATTTTAATAAGAGATTTGGCAATATGTCTCTAAAGAAATATTTTTTAAATAAGAAATTTAATAAACAAAAAAAATAACTTTAGCTTTAATAGATGGTGCAGCAAATATTATATCAAAACGAAAATGACTAATCTTAAATATACTTTAGTAACAGGAGGGCTTGGTTTTATTGGACTAAACTATATTAAAAAAAAACTTTTATCTAATAATATAATCAATGTAGACTGTAAAAATTACGCAGCTAATAATATTTCGATAGAGTCAAAATCTAAGCATAAATATATTTTTATTAAAAGCAATATTGGAAATAAGGAAAAAATAGAGCAGGTTTTTAATAAATATAAAATAGATAATATAATTAATTTTGCAGCAGAAACGCATGTAGACAATTCAATTATCAATCCTGAGAAAGTTATAAATAACAATATTAATAATTTTACTAAATTTTTAATTCAATTTAGAAAATTTTACTTAGAAAAAAAATTTTCTAAAAATTTAAAATTTATAAATATCAGTACAGATGAGGTATACGGATCTTTAAAACTAAAAGAAAAAAGTTTTAATGAAAATTCTGTATACAATCCAAGAAATCCATATTCGGCGTCAAAAGCTTCTATAGATCATATTTGTTCATCATTTTTCTCAACATTTAATCTTCCAATTATAACAGTTCATTTTTCAAATAATTTTGGACCCTATCAGCATGATGAGAAATTGATACCAACAATTATAAGAAACGGAATTAGAGGGAAAAAAATTCCAATTTATGGAAAAGGAACTAATATTAGAGATTGGATGTATGTTGAGGACACAGGTAATGCAGTTGAAAAAGTTTTAAAAAAAGGAAAAATTGGACAAACTTACAATTTTGGTGGTGGCGAAGAATTTTCCAATATTCTTATAGCAAAAAAAATATGTAAAATTTTAAATGAGAAGATTCACAATAGAAAATATGATCATAAAAAATTAATCTCTTTTGTAGAAGATAGAAAAGGTCATGATTTCAGGTATTCATTAAATATTTCAAAAGTCAAAAAAACACTTAACTGGTCTCCATCACACAATTTCGATAATAATTTAAAAACAGTAGTTGAATGGTACGTTAAAAAATATAGTAAAAAAAATGCTTAGTCAAAAATCAAATCGAGTAGGAATAATTTTAGCAGGAGGTCTTGGTACGCGCCTGTATCCGATCACTAAATGTATCTCAAAACATCTTTTACCTGTATATGATAAACCGATGATTTATTATCCATTATCAACATTAATGCTTCTAGGTATTAAAAAAATATTGATTATTTTAAAAAAAGAAGACCTTTATTTTTTCAAAAAACTTTTGGGTGATGGTTCTCATCTAGGCATAGATCTTAATTATCAAATACAGGATAAGCCTAACGGCATAGCTGAGTCTTTGATTATTTCAAAAAAATTCACCAAAACCAAAAAAATTTGCTTAATTTTGGGAGATAATATTTTTTATGGATCTAGATTAATAAAAAAATTAAAAAAAGTATCAAGATCGAGTAAAAATACAATTATTACATATACAGTTAAAAATCCAAAAGAATATGGCATTTTAGAGTTAGACAAAAAAGGAAAACCCAAAAACATTGTTGAAAAGCCAAAGTCACATAAGAGTAATTTAGCGGTTACAGGGTTGTATTTCTATGAGAACGAAGTTGTAAAAATCGTTGAAAGACAAAAACCATCTAAACGTAACGAATTAGAGATTACAGACTTAAACACATCTTTATTAAGAAAAAAGAAATTAAACTATTTTCATCTAGACAGGGGTAATGCTTGGCTAGATGCTGGAACTGTAGACAGCTATATAGAAGCATCGACTGTAATTTCTATTATGGAAAAAAGACAAGGTTTGAATATAGGATCTATAGAAGAGGCAGCATTATTCAATAATTGGATAAACAAAAAAAGCTTTGCAAAACTGGTTAAAAAAGAAAATTTAGGAAGCCCATATTATAAATACTTATCTTCATTAATTTAAATGTTTTTAAAATACTAAACATGAGATGATACACATGATACACATGATACACATAATAACTTTGATAGATGGTTATTTCGTAATGATAAAAAAAAATATTAATAATGAAAAATAAGTTTAAACTTTTTTATCTAATATTAAATAATTTACTTAAATTTGAATTTTGTTTTAATTGGCCTTATAGGTCTAATGTTCTTTTGTACTCTAGAGATACGAAAATTTTAACAAAAGTATTTAATAAAGATAGTATAAATAAGTTAATTTTAGATAGAAATATAATAAATATTTTTATGCTGATTCTAACTTTATTAAAATTTAGGCTCTCCTTTTTTGAATATTGCAAAACATATATAAAAATTTTAAATCCGAAAATAATTATTACTAGAACGGATAATGATATAAATTTTTATAAACTAAAGTACTTTTTTCCAGACGTAAAGTTTATTTCAGTACAAAACGGATATCGCTTCCAAGGTAGAGATTGGTTTCAAGATTTAGAAAAAAACTATAAGAAAACAAAAAAAAAACTAACTACCGATTATCTTTTTTGTTTTAATAAATATTACGCGAATTATTTGAATAAATACGTAAGTTTTATTCCAATTATAATTGGATCTTATAAAAATAATTTTGAGAAATTAAAGAAAAATGTAACTAATAAAAAAGATTTATTGTTTATTAGTCAAATCAATCCCTATCGTAATGACTTTAAAAAATTTTATAGTTTAGAAAAAAAAATTTTACCAATTATTAGTCAATATTGTAAAAAAAAAAAATTAAAACTATTTATATTACCGAGGGGCTCTGCTGCCGAGGCAAATTATATTAAAGAATTAGCCTTTTATAAATCTTTACCGAATTTTACATTTAATTTTATAAATAGAAAAAAAAAAGATAATGTTTATCAAATTTTAGATCGTTTCCTAAATATATTGACGGTTGACTCTACTTTGGGATATGAGGCTTTAAGAAGAAGAAAAAAAGTATTTTTTTTTCATTTAAGAAAATTTTCTTTAAATGGTAGGATTATGGAGGATAAATTTGCTTGGCCTAAAGAAAATAAAGCTAATAAAAATTTCTTTATTAAAAAAATTGATAAAGGTAGTATTTTTAAATTTTTAAGCTTAAATATCAAGATTAAATACAGTGAATGGTTAAAAAGAAACAAATTTTCTTTTAGCGACGTAATTCATTATGATAATCAAAATACAAAATTAAAAAAACTAATTAAAAATTTATTATCTAACTAAATCTAAAAATTAAAATAGATAAGCTGACCACTTTGTGTTTGGATACACTTTTCTATATCTAGTCCATATTCTTTAATGGCTACTTTGCATCCTTCTTGATTAATCATATTGTAGTCATCAATGAGTATAATCCCTCCCTTTTTCATTTTTGGAAATACAAATTTTAGCGCATCTAATGTTGAAAGATGTAAGTCAAAATCTAAATAAGCAAACGAATACTTTTGTTCATAAATAGCTCTCTTGTCTTCCTCACTAATAATATCTGGAAAATGACATTTAATTAAAAATAAGTGCTTATTTCTAAATTCATTTAAGTTTCGTATTTTATCTTCTAGTATTTCTGGACTAAAATCGACAAATCTAGTCTTGGTATTGAACGCCACTTCAGAACCCTGATAATTAGAGTCGTATTTGGATGTGGACATTTTTTTAATTTCTCTTGCATAGTAGCCGAAACTATCGACACCAAATAAATTTGTATTCTGCTTACTAAATCTTGCTATTGTAATCAATGAAGCCCCTCTGCTTACACCAAACTCAATCATATTAGTTGTTTCATTTTCAAATATTTTATTGTGCATTTTAATTAATTGATAAAGTGTGAAATTCCTTTCCATATCAAGAGAAGAATCTTTTTTAACAAATTTCCAATTGTTTAAAAACTCAGTTGGATAATCTATTTCTACCGCTAGAAAATATTTTCTTAACCACCAATAAAATGAAGATAAGAAAATAATAATTTTCATTTGCTGATTTTCAGTAAAAATTTTAGAAACTTTTGATCTAATTGTTTTGAATTTTATCATTTATATTTATAGTTTTTTTCCCATGTTTTCTTGTATTTATTTTTAGTACATATAGCATCAATATTAAAATTATTTTTATTTAAATATTTAATATATTTTATTACTTCTTTTTCACTTTGATTTAGCAATTCGGGAGATACAAGGCATATTTTTTTTTTATATTTTTTTAGATATTTGTAATGTTCACTAGTTATATATTGTTTGTCAAAAAAATCATACCAGATCCATTCAATATTACGAAAAAATGATTTTTTTAAATTAAAATCTTCATATTTTGAAAAACGCAAAATAATCTTTTTTGCTAATTTTTTCTCAATCAAGTAACTAATTTCTGAAAAAGAAAGATCTAAAAAAAAAATTTTATTATTATTTTTGGTCTTAGCTAATATTTCATTAATAATCCCACAAGATTTTATATTTAAAAAAATAACTTTATTTTTCGTATACTTTAAGAATTTTTTAAAATCTTCTCCATCTTGAAATGGATCATGAGATAATACCAATTTTTTTTTAAAATCTCGCACATCAGTTTCACATCCGTCCAAGTCTTTAAGTTTTAATAGTTTAGAGACAGTATTTATGCGATGGTTTATGAATATCGGCATGACAATATTATTACAGCTCTTTTTAGAAAAGCTATAATTAAATAAAATTTAGATAAAAATCCATTATTCCACGATGATACACCATGAATTCGACCTCGTTGTTCTACGTCAATTCTAGTGGAAACATAATTTTTTCTTTGCACTTTTTCATATGCAAAAAGGTCTAAAGATAAGTCTTTAGGAATTTTTTTCCAATTATTAAACTCTTTTTTATGAAAAAAAAAGGGCTGCGCATTAATTTCCACAAGTCTTTTTCCTAAAATTGTTGAACATACTAGACTCATGGCTTTACTGATCAATTTTTTTCCCAATGGTCTATTTACTCTACGTCCTTTTATAAAAAAATTTTTTTTATTATTATAAAAAATTGATCTTGAGTTAATTACTTTCAAAACTTTTTTCAGATCATCCATTTGATATTCTAGGTCTCCATGTGTCCAGCCAACTATTCTTGTTCTAGTCAATTTTAGTCCATGAACGATTCCAGCACCCCACCCAGAACTTTTTTGCAAGTTAATAAAATTTATATTTTTGTAACGTTTTGCAAAAGTACGCATTGTAAATGTAGAATTGTCAGTAGATCCATTATTTACTATTATAAAGTTAATTTTTTTTTCTAAATTTAATCTTTTAATAAAATTTAATAATTTAGGTATATTTTTTTTTTCATTATAGCAGGATATTACACAGGATATTTTATCTATCATTTTTAAAATATTTCTCCCAAAATATGAAGTCTTTAATTAAATTAGGAGTTCCAAAATTAATGTATTTATCATCCTCCATCACTCTTACTTTGCAGTTTAGATCTAAAGAAGTTTTGATAAGATCGTCAATATATAATTCCTTTTTATCAAAATTTCTTAAAGAATTTTCAAAACAATTTTTAAATATTTCTTTATTTTTGAAATAAAAATTTCCAGTTAAAATTTTTAAATTTTTTACAGGTTTATTTTTTATATAGATATTTTTTAAGTAATTCTTTTCATTTTCTATCCATGTATACTCATGATCTTCGAGATCTTGAAATGATTTACTAGATACGAATATTATAATATCAGAATTTATTTTTAACTTCAAAAATGATTCTATATTATATAATGAAAATACATCGCATGAATTAATTATGAATGAGCCATTAACATTTGCTTGATTTAAATATTTATAAATTGTGAAGGCCTGACCCTTGGTTTTTTTGTTTAAAAAAAATAATAAAAACTTTTTCTTATCTATAAATTTTGTAAAATAATTTTTATACTTCAAAATTAAAACTTTTTTCTTATTTGGCAAGAAGGTATTTATATAGTCAATACTTCGTCTTTTAATACTTTTTATATAAATTAAAAATTTTGGCACAAATATATTTTCATTTTTAAATCTCTTTCCTTCACCTGCAGCCGGTATTAGATAGTTATCAGCAATTTTTGTTTTTTTGATTTTATTTATAAATAATTTTTTTTCTTTAAAAAAAAAGAACCAATTTTTATATTCCTCTAAATACCGAGGACTGCCAATGTGAACAAACTGCTTTACATAAGCGATCTTAGTATTTTTAATAAAATTAAAACTTTCAGACGGAAAATATTCATTATTGGTTTTAATTTTTTTTTTTTTTAGTAATAAAAAACTTTTAATCAATATTTGAAAATCTACAAAATAAAACAAACCGATTGAAAGAGGTTCGTTTTGCCATTTGTTAGTAAAGCTAGATTTTTCTTTTATCTTTATTAACTCATTGTTTTTTTTAGTTTTGCAAAAAGCATAATTATTATTATTTTTTGTATAAGGGTGCCAACCTTTATAGCAATAAATACAATTTCTCTTTAAGTTTACGTCATCAAAATTCCATTTCCAGTTAATGTCACAATAAGAAACAAAAATATTTTTTAAATCTTTTAAATCTTTTGTAGCTCTAAGTATTGTCTCAACAGGACCTAATTTATGAATTTTTATTTTGATAATTTTTGAATTTGGAATGTTTTTTAAAATATCAATGTATTTTTTTTTTATCCTATCATTTATAATAAAATGCTTAATTGTTTTTTTTGGAAATTTATTGCAAATTCCCATTATCATATTTTGACTTTCAGAAATTCTAAGAAATGGTTTGTAAGTTTTGTACCCAGATTTAACGAATCTACTCCCATATCCTGCCATTGGTATTATCAAATTAATTGTCATTAGATAATTTTTAAAACTAAATCTAATTTCTTCGCGATTTCAGAAGGTGCCTTAGCATTTATTATTGACCAGCCTGAATAATTATTAATATTATAATTTTTTATTAATTTCAAAACTTCTTGCGTTAGGCCACCGTCCACTTCAATTGTTATTGTTAGATTATGTTTTGAAATAAATTCTTGTGCTTTTACTATATTGGGAATTGCAGATTTATTAAATAGCTGGCCACCATAACCCACTGGAACCCCCATAAAAACTAACCATTCAATCCTGTATTTTAATATAATTTCTAAAATATCTTCATCAAGATCTTCATTTATTTCTATAACTAGTCCTGGTTTTTTTTGAAGATTTGTAATTTTAGACATTACTTCTTCCAAACTTTTGAGATTTTTGAATGATTGCCTATGAAGACCTATGTAATCCGCACCTAATTTACAGTAATGTCGAATATATTTGTTAAATATTTCAGCTTGATTTAAGTTTTTTACCATTAAGTGCATGTAGACAATATTCTTATTAGAAATCTTTTTTATATATTTTATCTTTTGAGATACATCTAATTTTCTATTGATAAATTTTCCATCGCCAACATCCAAATGAAACATGTTTAGATTGCGTTTTAAAAATATACTAACTACTTTTTTAAAAAAAACTCCGTATTCCAGCTCAATAGGAGATAATAAGAACATGCTTTTTTTTGACACTTTTTTTTTATATGCGGGTTCTTTGTTTTCTTTTGGTATTGCCATTTCTGCAATATATTTTGCTTGATATGAATTAAGATTATAGTTTTTATATTTAAAATAAGAAATATCATTTGATGATAAGGAAGGAGTTTGTATTAATTTCATAAGTTTATTACATTTATTTCCTAGAGCTTTTTTAACTTTATTTTGCTCTTTGTGGGTCATCGAGTCCATTTTATCCCTAATTAGATAAAGCTTTCTTTTTTCGTTATCATTTTTATCCAAGACTATTTTTTGAAATTTATGAGGCAAACTAGATACTAAGACCTGCAAAAAATCACCAGCTACGTTTATTTTAAAACATCCTGCAGTAGCTCTTCTTAATATGCTCGGATCAGATCTGGATGTCCCATGTAAAACAGCTGATATAAAATTTAAATGCTTAATAGAATCTATCCATTCTTTTGATACCTCAGATTTGACATACTTAGGATCTTTTCCATGATGAACCGTACCCAAGTTCCCTATAATTAGCTTGGGTCTAGAATTAAAAAATTGCATTTTAGATTTGTTAATTAAATCAAAAAATGATTTTGCAAAAAATTGAATATCTTGTTTGTTTGGTAAAAAAACTTTTTTTTCGTTATCAATATAATTTAGTTCATTAGCACAAAATTCAAAATCAAATATATGATTATCGTTTATTTGCTTTAGCAGAGAGATTTCATTTTTTATGACATTCAATACAATTTTTTTTTTCTCTAAATCAAAATTTTTTATTTTTTTTGACTCAAGTAAGTATGAGCTATCTAAAGTGTAATGGGTAATATTATTTATATTACTAAACTTTTTTAAAAACCTATTTACTCTTCCTTTAGGGGTATTGTATCTAAAATCAACATGGTCCAAACCTATTCCAAATAAAAAATCTTTATTATTTTTTAAATATAGATCTCTAGCTTTATTATAAACATTGTTAACAAAATCATCTGGTCCATTTTTAAGTTTTAAATAACCTTCATATTTTTTTTCTTTATGACCTATGGCGTTGAAAGAGGATTGAAGTACAATTGGTTTGGATGTCTCTTGTGCCTTTTGAAGGTATGAAGATATATCTAAACTGCCTTTTCTTATGTCATAAATATTTGCAGCTAAAATAGCATTATTACTATTTTTTAAGCTCATCCAAAAATAAAGGTCGCTTAGTATTGTTGGGGAAATATTAATAAATTTTTTTAGAGATATTTTTCCAGTAAGGTTTTCATTTGGCCATAATTTAGAACATTCCAGATCTTTAATAAAATTGTTTATTATTAGAAAGTTAATTATAGCTTTCCTTACAATTCTTTTTTTGCTTCTTAATAATAAAAAAGTATCCTTAAAAAATTGTTTACTATTAAATTGTAATATTTTAGATGATTGGTAGATTTGACCATCTAGACATCTGTAGGTTTTGGTTTTTTTGTTTACAAAATCTGATAGTATTTTTCTATCGTTATTTATAATTAAATCATAATGGTTATCAGATTTTTCTTTTTTTCTTAAATCAATACTAGACTTTATTTTCCATAGTTGAAAAAAATCTCTAAATTTCTTGTTCGCAAAAAAATTATTTGATTTAAATACGAAAAGATAATTATTGATTGTAAAAGTTTCTGCTCCCATAAATTTTGCAGTTAGATGAAAAAAATTTCTTTCAGAAAATTTTGCAAACCTATGAATCCAAAAAATATTTTTTGAATTTATTTTTTTGGAGATTTCAGCCGCTGTAATTGTGAAATCCTCCATATTTGTAAGTATTTTTTTAACCTTAAAATATTTTTCTGCAAAATTTATATAGGTAAAATCTGAGGGAATGTAACATAGTAGTTCTTTTTTTTCAGTAAATTGAGCATCCAATATATTGGATTTTGAGTGTTCGCTCAGAATGGTTTTGTATGGTGATTTAGCTCCAAGCATTCTATTGATTTTAATTTTTTCCGATCCACCTTTCCAAAAAAAAGAAATTATCAGTTTATCTTTATCATGCGAAACAATTAAATTAATAATATTTTTTTTAGATTTTAATGTTAAGCCTATGTATATAGGAAGTCTTTTATAATAAAAATTATGAAAACTATTTGTGTACTCAAACGTTAACTTGGTTTTTTTTAAATTTTTATTTATATAATTTGTTTCATAATTAATATAATCAAAAAGAGCTTGATTAATATTATCAATAGATAAAGTAAAATTTTTATTTATAAAAGTATCTATTTTAATTATAGAATCTAAAACTTTTTCAATAGTTTTTTTGGAAGATAAATTTTCTTTTATAATATTAAAGTAATTGCAATTTTTTTTTAAATTTTGAAATTTTTTGATATTTTTTTTGGATATATAAATTTCATTTATCCAATTTTCTAAGTATTTATTATTTTTTATAACTGGTTTTTTATAATTGCTATTATCTATTATTAAGTTGTAGTTATTTCCAAACCTAGAAATGTAATTAACAAACGAAGGCACATCTATCAAATTGAAATATTTTGATGTTTCGTCTGATGATCGATAATTTTTTACTCTACTAATTTTTCTTTTTAAAAGCTCCTCACTCCTAGAAAGGAGAAGTATATTATAATCTAAATGTTCATAAATATTTTGATATCCTGAATAATGACCTTCAACGAAAATTATAGTGTTGTGATCGATTTTAGTTCTAACTTGAAGGTCGTTTTTCGCAGATCCAGATCTGTCATAAAGATTATTTAGTATTAGGCTGGTCTCTTTTTTGTTTGATTTGTTAAATAGTTTAATTTTTTTTAGAAACTCCTCTGTTTTATCGAGGTTCATGTGATCTTCTGCTTCAAAATAAAAATCTTTGTTAAATTTTTTGAAATTTTTTAAGGAATCTTCTCTGGATTTTCTATCTTTTAAAGTCCAATCTAATCTAAATATGAATACATTGAATTTTTTCTTCAATCTTTTTGATAAATTGTCAGCTAGAGTAGTTTTCCCAGCTGCCGTTGGCCCATCTATTCCAATTAACAAAATCTGATTTTTTTCTTTTAATTTTGTAATAATTGAGTGTAAATGTTCGTTTAAATGCTGCATAAAATTAATTTTTTAGAAAAGCCAAATATTCTTATTTATGTAATATTTTTATCATCTATTTTTTTATTTATAAACACTATATCTAATATTTTAGTAAATAATTATTTCAACCATAATCATTCTGATCAAATTGTTGGTAATTCAAGTAAACAAGAAATCTTTCACGCTTCGTATAGAAATTCCAAAGATGACCAGGCTTATCTCTTGGCAAATAAATATGATTGCAAAATTAATAATAACTTAGATGAAAGACAGCACCTTAGATGGGTTTTTAAATATATATGGAAAAAAGCATATGATTTCACAGTTGGATATTTTGGAGAAAAAAAAATTGTCTTCGATTTATACAAATTGTTAATAGCAATATTTATTTTTTCAAGCTATCTTTGTATCATTTCTTTATTTGATAGAAAAAAATATTTTAAAAAAATAATTCTGCCTATCACAAGTTTTTTTTTAATAATTTTACTTCTGTCAGCATCTTCACATATAAGTGAAATTAATTTTTCTATTTTGGAATTCTTTTTTATTTCACTGTCTTTTTTTTTAATTTTAAAAAAAAAATTTTTCCCCCTTATTTTTTTATGCATACTTGCACCACTTAATAGAGAGACAGGATTTATTTTACCGATTATTTACTTAATCATTTATCCCAGCGAACTAAAAAGATTTTTATTTTTAGCCACTATCAGCGTAGCTGTTTATTTTTTGGTAAATGCATCTCCTATTCAATGTATTTTTACACCAGGTTTTTTGTTTACTACTAACCCTACATACGATTCTTTTTCAGATTTCTCTTTTATTTCTAAATTAAAAATCTTATTTCAAGACTACTTTTTGTATATCGTTATTTTAGTTTTATTTTGGAACCAAAATATATTACAGAAGAAACTTTTAATTATTTTTTCAATATATTTTATTGCTTTTATAGTGGGAACCCCATTCCAGCATTCAATACTCAGAATTTTGCTTATACCAACAATAATGCTATATATTTGCTATGGTATCGATCATACTTTAAAAGTCGGAAATTATGAAAAATAACAATTGGTTATTAAGTTTTAAAATTGATAGCCGTGCAAAAATATCCAATAAAGATAAAACTTTTATAATTGCGGAAATAGGGTCTAATCATAATCAATCATTAAAAAAAGCATTTAAGCTCATTTCAATTGCTGCAAAAGCCGGAGCTGACGCAGTAAAATTTCAATTTTTAAATTATGAACAAATGTATAAACATGATCGTCAATTTTCTCAGGAAAAAAAATTATTTAAAAAAATTAAATTTAATCAAAAATGGATAGATTTATTAGTTGAGGAGTGTAAAAAATTAAAAATTATTTTTTTTTTTAGCATAACATCGCTTGAGTCACAAAAAATAGCTGAAGAAAAAAAAATGAAGTTAATAAAAATTGCTTCACCTCAATTTTACGGAAATCCATGGCTCTGCAAAAGATCGTTAGATAGTAATATCCCAACTATTATTTCTACAGGACTAAGTTCCCTTGAAGAAATAAAAAGAAATATGAAAAATTTAAGAAAAAGTAATAATAAAAAGTTAGTTTTGCTATACTGCGTTTCACAATATCCTTTAGATTATGACAACTTAAAATTAGACCAAATAAAAAAATTTAAAACTTTTTTTAAGTGTTTAGTTGGCTTTTCAGATCATTCAAGATCTACATTAATACCAGCAATAGCAGTAGAAAAAGGAGCGTGCGTTATAGAGAAACATCTTACAATAAATCGAAAAGATAAGGGCCCCGATCATTTTTTTAGTTTAGAGCCCTCAGAGTTTAAAACAATGGTTGCAAATATTAGAGAGATTGATTTGCTAAAAAAATCAAAAAAGAAAATATATCTTGATAAAAAATTATTAAAACTTTTTAAAATAAAATGTATAGCACCAAAAAATTTTACAAAAAATGAACGAATTTCAAACCTAAAATTGCACGGCTTAAGAGCTAGTAAGGGAATTGATATTGAAAAAGCTGAATATATTGAAAATAATTTTCTGGCAAAAAAATTTATAAAAAAAGGTGAAATTTTAAGTAAATCAAATATCATACGGAAAAAATAAATGTTAAAAAAATATCAAATTCAGGAATACAAAAAAAATGGTATTATAAAAATAAAAAAATTATTAAAAAAAAAAGATATAAATAAAATTTT
>Ga0209502_10001874_pt1 | contig 18446 bp, 16 predicted proteins | sample ArcticOcean_MG_C_10_FD_187442 | JGI IMG/M metagenome (GOLD analysis project Ga0209502, IMG submission 187442) | Marine microbial communities from western Arctic Ocean - ArcticOcean_MG_CB11_90 (SPAdes) (version 2) | ecosystem: Environmental > Aquatic > Marine > Oceanic | place: Arctic Ocean... | reverse complement strand
AAGTGGCGCAACTGCTTTTTTAAAACCTGTTCTAGATCGAAACAATCTGACCGCTATTTCAAACGCTTTTGTTGAAAAAATCATTTTCGATGGGAAAAAAGCGGTAGGAGTTCAATACAAAAAGGGAGTAAAAACGATTCAAGTAAAAGCACAAAAAGAAATTATTCTTTCAGCTGGAGCCTATCAATCACCTCAATTATTAATGCTTTCTGGAATTGGAGAAGCTTCCGAATTAAAGAAGCATGGAATTGATTGCGTTCATGAATCAAAAGGGGTTGGTAAAAACTTACAGGATCATTTATTTTATCCAATATGTGCTCAATCAAAAACTCAAGAAGGGATTAATCATTATATCTCACCTTTAAAACAACTCAAGGCTGCATGGAATTATTTTGTTCATAAAAAAGGGGTTTTTTGCACTAGCCCGCTTGAGGGAATGGCCTTTTTTGATCTTGACCAAAAAGGTGGAAAAGTAAATTTTCAATTACATTTTTCACCCATATCGATGGGAAATGAATATGGTTATGATGCTTATGATCTTTATGACTATCCAAGAGTAGATGGTTTTACTATATTACCAACACTATTACATCCTAAAAGTAGAGGTACAGTTAGCCTCTCTTCATCTAATCCAAAAGAAGCACCAATAATTCAACCAAATTTTTTAAAAGAAAAAGAAGATCTAGATCAGTTAGTTAAAGGAGGTAAATTGGTATTTAAAATAATGGAAGAACAAGCATTGAAAAATTACACGAAAGTAAGTGGCCTACCATATAACCGAACTTCTGAAGATCTACTTATCGAACATATAAAGAAAACTTTAGAAACTGTCTACCATCCTGTGGGTACGTGTAAAATGGGAAATGATGAAATGGCAGTTGTTGATCCTACTTTAAAAGTTTATGGGATTAAAAACCTTCGTGTTGTTGACGCGTCTATCATGCCTAAAATTGTTTCTGGAAACACTAATGCTCCTGTGTTTATGATTGCAGAAAAAGCAGCGGATATGATTTTAAAAACCAAACTTTAAAATGGAAGCCCGGACTCTTTTGAGTTTTTCAGTAGTTTCCATTAAATTTATCTCTTTGTTAAAAGGCTCAACACTTACCGCTCCATTGTAACCCTTAGAGTTAATAAAATCTAAGAATTTTTTTAGGTCAATTATTCCAGAATCACCCGGTAACTCTCGTTCTTGATCAATTTGCATATTTGCACTACGACCAATTATAGCATCGTTAATTTGTACAGATACAATATCTTTAGCTTCCAAAAAATCCATATTTTCTATTTGATCCCCAGCACAGTAGGTGTGAAAACTATCTAATAAGTAACCCACATTTTTTTTGGCAATAGCATCAATAAGTTCTCTTAATTCGTTGATACTGTGTAAAAAAGAATACTTATCTCTTGACATTAATGTCTTTGGTCCCACAAATTCTAATCCAAGTTTTAGACCTTCTTCTTCCAAAACAGCTGCAACTTGCTTTAATCGTTTTTGATGCTGATTAAAATTTTGGAGATAGGTTAAACTTTTATTTGTAGGCATAATCCATGTAACAAAACTGGGGATATTAAAAGAAGCGATTATTTTAATATTTTTTTGGAGAAATCTAAGCCCTTGCTGAAATATCTTCTCAGAAGAACGAAATTCAATAGGAAGTCCCCCCCCATCAAATTTTATTCCATGGTTTATCATTTTTTCGAGATAAGCTTTTTTTTCATTAGAACTAAATGTAACAAGATCATTTAAAAGAGGGCTGATCGAAGAAAAATTGAACATAATCGCATAATCGAGAAGTTCTTGGGCATTACACTGAAGTCCTATAGCTCTTGGATTCAAGGATGCTCTAAATGATTTTAGTGAATCTACAACTGGAACAGTATTCATTAAAAAAGGACTAATTCCAGCAAGGGAAGTAGTCTGAATAAACTGTCTTCGATTCAACATAGTGTTTATTTTAATTAATTTATGATATACAATACTCAAATATAATAAATCCTTGAACTTAAAAAGATGATAGCTTAAGAAGAAACTTCATTGACATAATTTTTAAAATAATTGAGATTTTTTTGTGTGATTAGTATCATCAATAAACTTAGTGATGTTTTAATTTTAACTAATCTTTAAGGAAAAATTGTTAAAATATTATGGGAGTTCTTTTTTTTGAGTGGTAATATCGCCTTATCAAATATTTTAAATTAATATCTATGAATTTACCAAAATTAACATTCTTCACACTTTCCATTCTTTTGTTATTTAGTTGTGATGGATCTAATGCTGATGAAAATGAAGTAATTTCTCAAGAACCATGTGAGGGTATTTATTCAACCGCCAATATACTTACTGAAATAGATGAAAACATATTTAATAACGATGAGTCTATTAATGCAAATAGTGAATATTCATGGTCTTCCGACGAGACAAATAGAATTCTAAATGGGAACGGAATACCTAATCATGAAGTTGGTACATTTCCAAATCAAAACAACCCAAACACTATTAGTGAACAAAATGTAAGTGAAACATTTACTCTTTGTCCGAGAATAGTATCAGAAACAGGAATACAACTGGGCGGTCAAGCTGGAGCTATTGCCTTTGCGATAAATAGTGTGAAATTTGATCCAGGAACTGCAGGAAGGTGTGATGATAATGGTGTTTGTAGTTTAGCAAGAGGGCAAGGAAATTGGAGTATTGAAGCACTCGGACATGATACATTTGATTTTGGAGATGATATGAATCATGCGCATGTTCAGCCAACTGGTGAATATCACTACCATGGTATGCCTGAACTTCTTATTGATTTTTTAGGCGATAATAAGGGAATGACTCTTGTGGGGTGGGCTTCAGATGGTTTTCCCGTTTATGCAAGATATGGTTATTCTGACCCAAATAATCTTAACAGTTTAGTGGTGTCACTTCGTCCTAGTTACAGACTAAAAGTACTGCCAGATGAAAACCGTCCTGAAACTTTAACTTCCTTAATTGGCGGTCCAGGACAAACAACAATTAATCCAAATACTCCAATTTTGATGGGAGCATTTACACAAGACTTTGAATATATAGAGGGGTCTGGTGATTTGGATGAATGCAATGGCAGAGTTGGAGTAACTCCTGAATTTCCTGAGGGAATTTATTACTACATGGTTACTGATGATTTTCCATATTTTTCAAGGTGTTTAAAAGGAAAATTTTAATCATAAAGAGAGAAATTAGATAAGTTGTGGAAATTGAAATGTTTGGGTTTTCATAAACTAACAAAATTCTGTCATACATTTTAGAAAGAAAATCTGCTGGCAATGCAATGTAAACTTATACACTATATGTTTTTTTTGTAATTTTATTAATTATGCTGTACATCTCTGAAATTTTTGGAATAACTTTTTCCTTGCTGTCTGTAATTTTAGGTGCTTTTGGAGCACACTTGTTGAAAAAAATTCTTCCAGAATCAGCATTACAATCTTTTGAAGTAGGGATTAGATATTTAATGTACCACGGACTTATATTATTAATATTACCTCTTTTATCATTAGAAGATACACAATGGATTGAGGGGTTTTTTATACTTGGAGCTTTTCTTTTTTCTTTTAGTATTTTCTTTCTTTCATTGCAATCTATTATAAGTTTTAACTTAAAATGGTTGGGCCCTGTAACTCCGATCGGAGGAATTTTTTTAATTATTGCTTGGACTATCCTCTTATTTAAATACATCAATTTTTATATTAATTAACTGTATGCTAGATCCTGATTTAAAATTTGTTTTTGGTGATTCTTATTCAGATGACTTTTTTTCTAATGGCGCTAAGTATAGAGAAACTTTAAATAAGGAAGGCATTCTAATCTTTAACTCATTTATTGGAACCGATGGATTAAAGGCTCTTCAAAATGAAGCAAAAGAGCTTAAAGAATATTCTTATAAAAGTTCCTCAGAGTACAATGTTTATATCTCTGAACATGATCATTCTTTTTCAAAGAATAGTCCACGAAATAGAATTATGAGTACATCAAAAAAATGTATTCCTAATGATTTAATTCCAAAAAAATCGATTCTTCAAAAAATATATGATTCTACTGTAGTTAGATCTTTTTTTCTAGATCTTTTAAATAAAGAGAAATTACATCCATATCAAGATCCTCTTTCTAGTATAAACATAAATTATTATGATCAAGGAGATGCTTTAGGTTGGCACTTTGATAATTCAGACTATACGATAACATTATTAGTTAAAAATTGTACTCAAGGAGGTGTATATGAGTTTTTTAATGATATGAGATACAAAGAGGGTGGTGAAGACTATGATTTTGTGGAAAAAATATTAGATGAAAAAGTTAAAGGGACAAAAGTAGACAGTCTTGAAGGTGATTTAATGATTTTTAAAGGTAATAAATCAATACATCAGGTTACTGCAGTTGAAAAAGGAGAGAGAATATTAGTAACCTTTAATTATAATGAAACTAAAGGAATATCTCTATCAGAACAGTCTAGAATGACTTTTTTTGGTAGAATTAAATAAAAAATACTCAAACAGCTATAAGAATTTATTTACTTCAAGTACTCTCTATATTTAACGCTGAAAAATTTTTTATTCACCGATTAATTTTGGAAAATACTGATCATCTTTATTATGATACAAAAGTGAATCTAAATATTTCCTCCCTAAATATTTTCCATCTTTAATCACAGCATTTATACTCAAAGTGTTCTCAATGTTTTCAAGTGGATTATTGTTTAAAATAACAAGATCTGCAATATATCCTGTTTTTACCTTACCCAGAGAATCATTCATATTGAAATATTTTGCAGGATTGATAGTAGCAGATTGAATTACTTCTCTTCTGGAGAGACCTGAATTATTTAATTCTATTAGTTCTTGGTGTAAACTTAATCCTGGAAGTAAATAACCAATTGGGACATCAGTTCCTGCCATAAATTTAATTCCATTTAGATTCATATATTTTACCATTATTTGTGTCCAATCACTATAATTTTTTAAATCTACATTTAAATTTCTAGGAATTTCTTTAATCTCACTGATCCATTCTTCTTTTTTATTTTTTGGAAGCATCTTAAAATAAGAAGTATAAGATGAGTCTTTATATTTTTGATAAACATAGTTTTTATAAAGTCTTAGAGTGGGTATTTGCCATGTATTATTTTTAGCTAGAACCGAAACAATCTCTTTTATTTTAGTAGAATCCAAGCTGTAAATTGATTTAAAACGCTGTTTTTTATGCAATGTTCTTCTCAATTGAGATCCTTTAATTTGTGTTTTATTTTCTAATATTTCTTTACGCTCTTTTAAAAACCTATCGGAGTGAGTACTCATCGAGAGTTCTATGTTTCTTAAATGTTCAATACTATTTAATCCTAGATTCGAGGCATCTATTACACTCATGCTCAATGGAATATGACCAGTTAGTTTTAAATTATTTTCTTTAGCAATTTCAGCAATAGCTTCAAATTGAGCAGGACTTAACATTTCATATGCTTTTAGAAAATCTACATTCTTGTCAATTAATATTTGAACTTGTTTTTTTAAGTCTATAGCATTGACCGTTCTAATTGAAAGTTCAGGATAGTTTTGACTACTCCCATCATATACATTATAATTACCATCTACTAAAGGACCTGCAATTTTTACTCGAGGTGTTGTTTTTGGGTTTTCAAGTGATTTTTGTTTAAAAGAGTTAACAAAATCAATCTCTCCACCGGTATCTCTTAGGCTAGTTACACCATGTGCTAAAAATAAATCTGGCATCGCGTTAGCTAAGTCAGTTTCATAAGCAAAATGAATATGTGCATCCCATAAACCAGGCATAATATATTTTTCATATCCATCATAAATAACATTTTTTTGAGATACTTTAACTTGATTGGTTTTAAATTGGTTTATTATTTTATTTTCACTTATAACCAAAGTCATCTGATTTTCAACCTCCTCAATTGGGTGAATAATACTAATATTTTCAATCAAATATGAGTTTTCGAAGTAGATCCCATCATTTGAACATGCAGTAATTAATATAATTACCGTAGACAGAAAACAGTACTTAAACATGAATACCCAGCGAGATTTTACCTTATAAATTAATTGATAAATGGTTTTCCAATCCATGACGTAAACATCCTAGGTTTTTATTACTTGGTGAAGTAGATATATGCAAAGACTCCAGTAGCAATCCAAAGTGCACCAGCAATTAATAATTTTTGTGTTTTTGTTAAACTATCCATAATCTAAAGGTAAGGTAAAATAAATCTTTTATGTATTCACAATAACTCAACTACCTAAAATCAAAAATACTTGAACAACAATTATTTTAATTTTTCATGAGAAGCAATTGCCAAAGAGCCGAATACTCTTAACTAAAGGTGACTTTAATAATAATAAAGATTCTTAATTCACATCCTCCAAAGTGGAGAGTTTTCTTTTAAATGTTAGGCATATTATCCTTTTAATTTAAGGGATTTGTGATTCTATAAGAATATCTCTAAATTGAAGAGAATTAGACCTAAATAAATTTAAAATGAACTCAAAAACATTATTTACTTTATTTATTGTTAATTTCTTCGTTTTTTTCAGTTGTGATAATGATCCTATCTGTGATACTGTTATCCAAAATGGAACTATATATGACGGTTCTGGACTTCCCTCCTATATAGGTACACTTGCAATGAAAGGAGATGAAATTATCTACGTTGGTCCTCCAAAAAAATTTAAATCCAAAAACAAAATAGATGCTACTGGTAAAGGAGTGTCACCCGGCTTTATAAACATGTTAAGTTGGGGATATTCTTCTTTGTTAAAAAATGGTCGGTCTCTAAGTGATCTTAAACAAGGAGTAACTTTAGAAGTTTTTGGAGAAGGAACTTCTGCAGGTCCTAATGGACATCCTGATAGTTTAGATTATATTTCTTTTGGTGAGGCTATGGAAAAATTAATCAAAAACAAAGTTTCTCCTAATATTGCTTCTTTTTTAGGGGCAGCTACTGTTCGGATTCAACATATTGGATATGCCAATAGAAAAGCAAGTGTTTCAGAAATTAATGAGATGCAAAAAACCGTTAAAACAGCAATGGAAGAAGGTGCTATGGGAATTGGTTCTTCTTTGATTTATGCCCCTGGAGATTATGCAGACACTGAGGAGCTCATTGCCTTAAATAAAATAGTTTCTAAATATAATGGTATGTATATCTCTCATATGCGAAATGAAGATAATCGTGTAATAGAAGCGCTGGAAGAATTAATTACAATTGCCAGAGAAGCTAAGCTACCCGCAGAAATTTATCACTTAAAAGCTTCGAGAAGACCGAATTGGCACCTTTTAGACACAATTATTGAACGTGTTGAAAACGCCCAAAAAGAGGGCTTAAAGATTACAGCAGACATGTACACTTATCCTGCCAGTTCGACCGGATTAACTGGTGTAATACCCACTTGGGTTCAAGAGGGAGGTCATAAAGCTTGGATCAATCGTATGAAAGAACCAAAAGCTCGAAAGAGATTGCTTAAAGACATCCGAGAAGAACTTAGTCAACAGCCCCCAGAGGGAATACTTATGGTTGGATTTAAAAACCCATCAATGGCAGATAAGTATCAAGGAAAAACTATTGCGGAAGCTTCTGAAATGAGAAAACAAAGTCCTGAAGAAACTATAATAGATATGATTATTGAAGATGATAGTCGAATTCAGTGTATCTATTTTAGTATGAGCGATCAAAACATTAGGAAAAAAATTAAACTCCCATGGGTTTCGTTTTGTTCTGATGCTGGCTCTTATTCCGACCCAAAAGAAGGATTTAGAACTCATCCAAGAGCATATGGAAGTTTTATTAGGGTTCTCGGTAAATTTTCAAGAGACGAAAATCTTTTATCCCTTGAAGAAGCTATTCGAAAATTGAGTGGACTTCCTGCTAGTAATTTAGGACTAAAAGATAGAGGTTTATTAAAAGAAAATTATTTTGGTGATGTAGTTATATTTGATCCCAATACTGTTGGTGATAATGCTACGTTTGAAAATCCATTACAATATGCAAATGGTATTGAATATGTGTGGGTTAATGGATCTGCTGTAATCAAAAACGGAAAGCATACGAATTCTTTCCCAGGACGATTTGTAAAAGGACCTGGGGCACTAAAAAACAATGCTAATTAATAACCCACCAACAGCAGAAAATTATCTCATAAAATTTAGTTGTAATTTTTATATTTGAATTATAAATAAAACTACTAAAAGATTAAGTGAACTTAAAAATCGGCTTAAAATCAGTTAGGGGCCAACATTTAAATCATACCTTCACTTTTAGCGAAGCCTTTTTTTATTTAAAAACAAAGCAAAAAAATCGTTGTACTTTTAACAAATAATTTTTTTACTTCTAGTTTTACAAATGGCAAAATTACCGAAAAAGTATCAATTTATAGACTTATCTGATTACGGACGTAAACCGGGGCATTGGATTGCTAGCAAACTTCAGTACACCGATTTAACGGCTATTCATGTAACTACGATGTTTATTATAACCGGACTTATAGCAATTGGATTCTTGTTAAATGGATACTTGATGACCTCTGCTTTTTTTATAATATTAAAATCCATTTTAGATGCTGCAGACGGAGAATTATCGCGACTAAAAAAAAATCCTTCTTATGTTGGACGTTATTATGATTCAATAGCAGATTTAGTACTTAACTTTTTTTTTTTATTAACCTTTTGGTATATCACTGATATTTCCATAATTTTTATGTTAATTGCTTTTTTGGGGATCCAACTTCAAGGGACTCTATATAACTTTTATTATGTGATTTTACGAAATTCCGTAGAAGGTGATACTACCAGTCGAGTTATTGAAAATACCAACCCAAAAGCCTTCAAAGGCGAAAGTCAGTCCAGAGTAAATCTGTTTTATAAAATTTACAATATTTTATATATATGTTTTGACAAGAGTATGTATTACATGGACGAAAACGCAAGGTTCAGCCAGCCGTTTCCAAAGTGGTTTATGACGCTAATTTCTTTGTATGGACTCGGATTTCAATTATTACTTATGGCACTTATGTTGGTGTTTAAACTCCAAAGCTTTGTTATCCCTTTTTTTATTGGGTATTCAGTTTTAATAATCCTATTTATTTCTATCAGGAAACTAATTCTTAAGCCCTAATTCAAACTTGAGGTAATTAGATTAGGTATAATTTTTCTTGTTTAAGTATTATGTCAAAAAGAACTTAAAGAAGTAATGTTAAAAAAATGATATAGCGCAAAACTTTTCTGAATTTAGATCAAAATAAAAATTACGATTTCACAAGTAAATTAGCCCCTCTAATAAAACTTAAGGGGTTTTCCTATTATCTTGTGATATCTCTTTTAAAACATCTTCTGTGTAAGCTAAAATCACTAAACCTTCGGCATCTAAAAGTGTATCTTCTTTTGTTAAGTTAGCTATTTCCTGAGTCACTACTATATTCCTCTTAAGTTGACCTAGAAGTAACTCTCTTTTCACATCTTCTATTGTTTCTTCTTTACTTTTGTTTGAGTTAAGTATATCAATCAAGTTATCGAAGTGTTCAGCTTCCTTGTCAAGTCGATTACTAAGCGCTTTTAATCTTTTAGTGGTTTTATTCATATTTCAAATATATAACCTTTTGGTTATTTACTTATCTCAGCACTACACTCGTAAAAGAAAAATAGATTTAATTTTAGGCTTTTTTAATTAAGATTAATGGAAAGAGTGGGCAGGTTTCCTGTGTAAAGAAGATTAATTCTAAAAAATCCAGTAACATTCACTTTTATTAATTAACCGACGGCAGTGGCGTTATTTTTTAAAGGCAGATGGATTTTCTCCACTTATTTTCTTAAACGTCCGATTGAAATACGATAAACTTTCAAAGCCACACCCATAACAAGCCTCGCTTACATTCTTTCCTGCAAGGAGAAGGCGTTTGGCCTGTGATATTCGATATTGATTTAAAAAGGACGTAAAGGTGTTTCCACTGTGTTTTTTAAAGTATCTACAAAAAGCTTCTTTGCTGAGATTAACCAATTGCGCCACTTCTTCAACCTTAATTTTTCGGATGTAGTGTTCATCAATAAAAGAATATACCTTTTGTAAGCGTTGCTGCTGCTTTTTATCTGAGGTGTTATATACTGGTTGTTTGTGTAAAAGTTCAATTTCTTCACACGAAGCAAGCGTTTTTAATATTTGAATAACCGCAATGAATTGATCAAAAGTACTCAACAAATGGAGCTTTTTGATTTGCTCTCCGACAATCTTCTTTGTTTTTCCATGAAAGGCAATCCCTTGTTGTGATTTTTCAAATAAGGTATAAATCGCCGAAAGCTCTTGAACCTGCTTAAAAACCTGTTCTTTAAATGGTGGGCTTATATGCAAAACCTCTTTTCTGTATGCAGTCTTGATTCCATAATCAAAATTCAAATGCGGAATGTTTGACCCAATTAACACAAGGTCACTTTGTTGGTAATTTGAGTGATGTTTTCCAACATGTCGAATACCATCTGCCCCTTCGATATAGACGAGTTCATATTCTGGATGAAAATGCCAAAAAAACAAGTCATTTAGTTTTGGATCGTGAAGTAACCGGAACGAACTCTTGTTGTCGGTCTGAATGTTTTCGAGTTGAATTTTCATTAAATTGTTATTTGTAGCGCTTTATTTGTCTAATATTATCAATATAGTTCAAATTACAATCAATATCAAGGTTGTAGTCTTGTTTTTATACCTATAGATTTGATTTATCTATTTCCAATATTAAATTAAAAGAAAAAGTATGAAGAAAGAAGTGAAAGCAACAATGCCCAATAAAGCCCATGAAGAAATTCCTGGAAACCCATCCGTTTCTCCCAGTAGTGACCAAAAGCTTAACGACCGTTCGAACAGAAAGTCTTTAAGGGTTCTCTCAGAAAAAGACTGGAAGTTTTGGATGCATAACGGGTATATAGTAATAAAAAACGCAATTCCTAAAGAACAAGCAAAGGCTACTGCAAATTTTATATGGGAATTTGATGAGAAAGATCCAAACGACACTTCGACCTGGTATGCGAAACCTCGTGCCGAAATGAAAATGAAAGAATTGGCAGGAACAGGAATGGTTGAGGCTTACAACCACCAAGCCCTTTGGAACAACCGTCAGATGCAAAAAGTATACGATGCCTTCGTAGATGTATGGGGTACCGAAAAATTATGGGTAACTATTGATCGTGTAAACTTGAATTTTCCACAACGACCCGGAGAAGAAAAAGAGGGCTTCATTCATTGGGATTACGATCCAGAAACTAGACCCCAAAACGTACAGGGTGTTATCGCGCTTGCCGATCAAATGGACGAAAGTATGGGAGGGTTTCAATGTGTCCCATGGTTGTACCGAAATTATGATACTTGGAAATTAACCCAGCCCGAAGACAGGCATCGTTTTCAACCCAATCTAGATTCCTTGCAAGACAAGCTTGTAAAAGTGTTAATGGAAGCTGGAGATTTGCTAATTTTTAATAGTACAGAACCCCATGGAATCCGGCCCAACCGATCAGGGAAAAAAGTCAGAATTGCACAGTATATTTCGATGATGCCCGCTGAAGAAGAGAATCAAGAACTCAAAGATTGGAGGATAAATTCTTGGAAAAATAGGGTCGCACCATTAGGTTATGCCTTTCCTGGTGATCCAAGAAATTGGGAGCAGGTAAAATACAAAACGGCTGAATTGTCCAAATTAGGCAAAAAACTATTGGGACTAGACAACTGGTAAAAGAAAAAATAGAACTTAATAAAGGCGTATAACATGCTAACATCAATGAGTTTATTAGACATTTTCATCATACTAATCTATTTTGGAATTATTCTGTGGATAGCCCAATGGGCTTCAAAAAATAAAAGTGAGTCTAAGGGGGCTGTTGATTATTTTTTAGCCGGTAAGAACTCCGGTTGGATGGTGATCGGAGCATCTCTTTTTGCCTCAAACATTGGATCAGAAATTATTCTGGGAGTTTCGGGTGCAGGAGCTCGAGGTAATATGCCCATGGCAAATTTTGAAATAATAGCATCCTTAGTATTGATAATATTGGGTTGGGTTTTCGTTCCTTTTTATTTACGAACAGGCGTATTTACCATGCCTGAATTTTTAGAGAAAAGGTATTCTGTAGCGTGTCGTAATTACCTTTCAGTAATTTCTATTTTGGCTTATGTAATCACCAAGATTTCTTTAATCATTTTTGCGGGTGCGTTAGTGTTCGAAACCATTGGAGTTTCTTTTTGGACCGGTGCAATTATTACTGTTGTAGCAACTGGATTTTATACTGTTTTAGGAGGATTAAAAGCGGTGATTTACACTGATATGGTTCAAGCGTTTATTTTACTCATTGGAACCCTGAGTGTTACAGGATTTGGACTTTATTATCTTGGAGGATGGGATAATTTATTAACCATACTTACTGAAGCTTCGTCAGTAAATGGGAACCCACCACGAGAACAGTTTTTTAATCTGTGGCGACCGATGGCTGACACGGAATATCCATGGACAGGAATGCTATTTGGAGCACCTATTTTAGGGGTTTGGTATTGGTGTACGGATCAATACATTGTTCAGCGAGTGCTTTCTTCTAAAGATGAAAATAATGCTAGAAAAGGAGCCTTGTTTGCAGGATATTTAAAATTACTACCGGTATTTATCTTTTTTATTCCGGGTGTAATTGCTTATGCTCTTTTACAAGAAGGAGCAATTGACTTTTCACTTGATAATGCAGATCAGGCACTTCCTGCTATGATCAATCAATTTCTTCCTACGGGTTTAAAGGGCCTTGCGATAGCAGGATTGTTAGCTGCTTTAATGAGCTCGCTATCCTCAGCATTTAATTCTAGCTCAACACTCTTAACAATCGATTTCTATTTAAAATATAAGCCAAAAGCATCTCAAAAAGATCTAGTTCGTTTTGGTCAATTTGCTACCATTGTTTTAGTAATAGTTAGTTTGGGCTGGATACCCTTTATGAAATCATTAATGGGCGGTGGGATTTTTCACTATCTACAAAGTGTTCAGGCTTATATTTCTCCTCCAATTGCTGCTGTTTTTCTTTTTGGATTATTTTATAAATGGATAAATGCAAAAGGTGCAATTGTATCGTTGTGGTTAGGTTTTATTGTTGGGGTTTTCAGATTGGTAACAGAGTTTCTTTCTAATGAAGGAACTATAGTTGTTCCACAAGATTCCCTATTGGGACTTTTTATAGGCATAAACTTTTTGCACTTTGCCTTATTTTTATTCCTCTTCTGTGGTTCAATTTTAATGCTTGTTAGTAAATTGACAACTCCTCAGCCATTAGAAAAACTAGAATTGGTTACTTTTAAATCAAGGAACCTTAGACCAAAATTCATGTGGTCAACAGACATGACCCTAACAGTTGTGCTAATCGGGCTTGTATTGATGCTTTGGACGTTGTTTAGCCCTTGGGGAATTGCACATTAGGAAACAATATAGAGAATGGATTTAGAATTAAAAGAGAAAACGGTTTTTATAACAGGATCTACAGCTGGAATTGGTTTTGCAACGGCTAAAGCCTTGCTGAGTGAAGGGGCCATCGTCATCATTAATGGTCGAACTTCTGCATCAGTAGAGGCAGCGATTAAACGTTTAGAATATGCGTTTCCTAAAGAAACGATAACCGGTATATCTGCTGATTTCAGCAAACAAAATGAAGTGAATATTCTCCTAGAAAATTTACCTAAAATAGATATCCTAATCAACAATGTTGGTGTGTATTCTTCCGGTTCTTTTTTTAAGACAGAGGATGCGGAATGGTATCGTCAGTTTGAAGTTAATGTGATGAGTGGGGTCCGCTTATCGAGAATCATTCTACCGAGTATGTTGGCTAATAATTGGGGGCGGATTTTATTTATCTCAAGCGAATGTGCCAGTCTAACCCCTCCTGATTTAATTGCATACAGCATGACCAAAGCTGCTATTTTAGCAGTTTCTCGCGGTCTGGCTCAGCTAACCAAAGGAACTAATGTCACGATAAATTCAGTGATTCCTGGTTCTACTTTGTCCCAAGGAGCGGAACAGTTTTTAGAAGATGCTGCACAAAAAAAACAGAAAACAAAAGATGAAATAGAAAACGCTTTTTTCACAAAAGTCAGAACAACCTCTTTGTTGCAGCGGTTTGCAAAAGTAGAAGAGGTCGCCGATACGATTGTGTATATAACAAGTCCGCGTTCTTCAGCTACAAACGGAGCTGCAATTAAAGTTGATGGGGGAAGCTCTGGAGGGTTGTTTTAGTTTTTTGATTTACTATAAAATCTTAACACCGTGTTTTTTTTCTGAACTTAATCTATTACAAAAGCAAGTCTTAACGTACTTCTTTAGTAGCTTGTTTCATTCTTAGTAAAGTGTATTGTAAGCCAGAACTTAACGAAGACGATATGCCTATAGTTTAAAAGAAAACGTCACTAAAGTTTATTAATAGCATTAATAACACAAACAACGGCAAGTCTTCATTTACTTCATTAGTTGCTTGTTTCATTCTTGGTAAAGTGTATTTCAGAACTTACTGAAGATGATATGCCTTAATTTCCGATAATGGCTATATTTGACGCATTGATTTAGCCAAGACCTATACTCGGTTTGATGGCATAAAACAAACGTTACATATCCATGCCAACAAACGACTACACGCCATCCTTTTTCTTTAAAAATGGGCACGTCAATACGATGTATAGCTCCTTGTTTCGAAAAACGAAGCCGTTACCGTTTAAGCGTAAACGGATTACAACTCTAGATGATGATTTTTTAGACATTGACTTACTCGAAAATGGGAGTGATAAAATCGTTATCCTTTGCCATGGGCTAGAGGGCAGTAGTGATTCCAAATACATTCAAGCTTCAGCGGCTTTGTTGGCCAAAAACGGCTATGCCGTGGCGGCCATGAACTACCGTTTTTGCAGCGGAGAAATTAACCGCCGATTGATTACCTACCACAGTGGGCGAACGGAGGATCTCCACGCCGTTATCAATACCGTACTCCCTGATTATAATGCAGTGTATTTATTGGGCTTTAGTCTAGGTGGAAACCTGGTCTTAAAATACAATGGTGATGGGATTTATCCTTTGCATCCAAAAATAAAGGCCAGTGTAGCTATCTCTGTCCCGGTGGACTTGCATGGTTCGTCCATTAAGTTACAGGACCTAAAGAATCGCTTGTACACTTGGCGGTTTTTACGTACTCTATCAAACAAAGTCCGCCTCAAACATCAGCAATTTCCCGATCAAGTGCCCATTGATCGGCTTAAAAAGGTTAAAAAACTCATTGATTTTGACGAGTATTTTACCGCTGCCTTAAACGGTTTTAAAAACGCACAAGATTATTATGCCAAAGCGAGTAGTAAGCCTTTTCTTAAATCGATCTCTCGGCCTACTTTGCTCATCAATGCCCTAGACGATCCTTTTTTGTCTGAGTCTTGTTTTCCGAATGCTGAAGCCCAAGAAAATCCACATTTTAGCTTAATTACGCCACGCTATGGCGGACATGTGGGTTTTGTGTCTACAGGAAAACACTACTGGTCTGAGCTAGAGATACTGCGGTTTTTAAAAAAATATTAAGAATGAGAACTATTTAGTTTCACCTTTCCCGTTATTAGATTTGGTCTTTTTTTTCAGGAGTACTAAATACTTCTCCTTGCCAGACACTGAATCGATTTTTTATTTAACTACCTGCAAATGGAGTTCCAAAAATACCTGCTGCCAATTCTGCCCATATAAACGTAAATATTAAAACCAATATTCCAATATATAGATCTCGATTTTTTAAATTCTTGTTACAATTACTGACAAAATTAATTCCAATACTAAGGAAAATTAGTAGAGAACCCATTATAATGAAATCAAACAGACTCCAGTTAATTTCATCAGTGATAGCCATTCCAATTAATGGAATTAATAATAAAAAAAGTGGATAGAAAATTCTTTTTGACATATTCAAAAATAGTAAAACGGCTAAACTTTATAATAGTATAACAGTTTTATTGTTTTAACATATAACTCTATTGGAATATCAAACTATAATATTACTCGGATAAGTTTTTTTATAAACAATTTTAATCATATACTTATCACAAGTGATTACACCCCTCTATGCCAGTTAAGCCCTAAGGAAAACCCCCCTACCTAATCAAAAACTAATGCTATGATTGTCATCACATTAGATAGGATAATTGAGGTGCAATGTTTGTAGTGTCTTAAATACAGATGTATGGGGTTCTATACTAACTACAAGAACTAGTATCTAATCTGAAAACGATTCTAAAAACCCCTCCCCACGTTTAGAAATTAAAGAATATTTGGAAACTTTTAGCTTTTAATGTGTCCCAGTGTCCCAATCCTTAGGGATGGGATAGGGGACAACATATGATTAGAGTTTACGCTGTAAAGTAGACTTAGAGACGGTAAATTCTTTTTTTGAGAGCCTGTCACTTATCTCCTTCAAAGGTAATCCATTCTCCTGCATCACTTTTGCATCTTCAATCCATTCTTCAGTGGCTAATTCATTGAGTCTAACTCTTTCTCCAGTATTTTCAAAGGATAGATACTCATTAAACCTCAACACATAGCTCATGGACTTGGAAGATTCTGGAAGATAGTTGTTCTTTATAACGCACAAGTGCCTTAGAGATTCATCACTATCATCCTTTGTTAGCATCAAAACACTCCTCATCTTCGCTTCAAAGCCTGTGGTTTAGGTTATATACCATTATATCAACTCTAGTTTCAAAATAAAACTGGACTTAATTTTGGGTGGGATTCCTATTTATGATGTTTTAGGTTGGAATATGAGTTTCAATAACACTTAAAACAATTAAATCCTGATCATTCCACTACTGCCTGAAAAACAAGCTCTCTGAATCTTACGGACGTGGTGTCGTAACCAATATTAAATGTTTGTTTATAAATAATTCCTATGATCTTTTCTTCTGGATCGGCGAAATAACTTGTATTAAAATATCCTCCCCAAGTGAGGGTGCCTTCGCTTCCTCCAGATCCAACCTTAAGATCTTTCTCTGATAGAACACCAAAAGCTAAACCGTGAGAAATATTTACATTTTTAGGCATTTGATTCTCATAAACTAATTCACAGGTTTTTTTACCTATAATTTGATGTCCATTTGCTTTTCCATTGTTTAGGAATAAGAAGAGAAATTTGGCATAGTCTTCCACTGTACTTGAAAGGCCAGCCCCTCCTGAAAAATAATTCTTTGATTTAAGTGGGTAATTGACATCGTAGAAAGAAGCATTATAGACTATCCATTCATCTCCATCTCTTGTCAATACGGGGACTAATCTGTCTTGTTTTTCTTCAGGAAGTGTAAAATAGGTGTCATTCATACCCAGTGGTTCAAAAACTCTTGTTCTCAAAAATTCAGGAAACGTCATACCCGATATTAACTCAACAAAATGACCCAAAACGTCAAGTCCCAGACTGTAGGTATATCGTTCACCTGGCTCGTGATGCAAGGGCTGTTTTGCAATTAAATTCGTTATTTCTTCCATATTTTGATCAGGAGAAAAAATATCTCGAAGTCCTCTTTTCCAGTAAATAGATCGAATAGCAGGATTGCCATCAATTTCTCCATAGCCAATGCCTGATGTGTGAGTAAGTAAATCCCGTATAGTAATTTTATTTTTTGGAAGTATTGAGGTGTAGGTGCTATCTTTAGAATTGAAATCATCTAAAATTTCAACCTCTGAAAAGGCAGAAATATATTTTGAAATAGGATCATCCAAAAAAAACTTACCTTCCTCCCAAAGCATAAGAACGGCAAGGGAAGTAATGGCTTTAGTCATAGAAGCAATTCTAAAAATATCACTTTCGATAACAATACTGTTATTCTCTGGATTGGCAATTCCAAAAGCCTTTTGATAAATGGTTTTTCCATTTCTAGTTACTAATGCAACTGCACCTGGAATTTCTTTAGATTTAACTGCCTTATTGAGCATACTGTCAATTCTTGAAAGCCTTTCAATAGACATTCCTTCTTTAATAGTTAAATTATCACTGGATTTGGTACAGTAAGTTAAAAGTAAAGATGATAATAGTGCAAATAAAATATTTCTCATTAGGGTAAATTTATTTCATAAAAGTAATATTTATTGTTTAGTAAATGATCAAATTTGAATATCACGATTATACAAACAAAGGCAAGTCTTCAATCACTTCATTAGTAGCTTGTTTCATTCTTGGTAAAGTGTATTGTAAGCCAGAACTTACTGAAGATGATATGCCTGTGGTTTAAAAGAAAAACGCCACTAAAATTAATTAGAGGCGCATTCTGAACTAACTAACTAACAAGACTAAAATGAAAATAAAAGCTTTGTTATGTTTTTAAAACGTTTGTAAATCATAAAACCCTTGAAAATCAAATGATTAACAAGGGTTCTTGTACTCGAGGCGGGACTTG
>Ga0209502_10001872_pt1 | contig 18462 bp, 16 predicted proteins | sample ArcticOcean_MG_C_10_FD_187442 | JGI IMG/M metagenome (GOLD analysis project Ga0209502, IMG submission 187442) | Marine microbial communities from western Arctic Ocean - ArcticOcean_MG_CB11_90 (SPAdes) (version 2) | ecosystem: Environmental > Aquatic > Marine > Oceanic | place: Arctic Ocean... | reverse complement strand
GTAGAATTTAGCACCTTCTTTAATTGTTAAAGGGTTGCTAAGGCATCACAGGGTCTATCCCTCCGCCTTTCTTGATAACACGTCAATATGTTTATTGAACTTTTGAATTACTAATATATATATAATTAAATATCAGTGAACTTTATTTTGTTGGTTTTTTTTAAGTTTTATCATTTTTACATAAATAGCTTATTTAAATTGTGTTAAATTGATTTTCAATACAGTAAAAATACTATTTATGGAAAAATATAAATTTTCGAATTAATTTTTGTATTTTTTTATAAATGAGCGAATGCCATTAATTCCATAAGAATTTATGTGATTAATAAATGCACTTCCAATTATAGCCCCTTCTGAAAATTGAATAGCTTCATTAAAAGATTTGGAGTCAGAAATGCCAAAGCCTATAATCTTTGGAGACTTTAAATGCATATTTTGAATTCTTTCAAAATAATCAGTCTGCTCACTATCAAATCCATTATTACTACCTGTTACACCTGAGCTACTTACCATATAAATAAACCCAGTTGAAATATTGTCAATTAATTTAATTCTGTCTTTGTTAGTTTGAGGAGTAATTAAGAAAATATTTAATAAATTGTTTTCTTTAAATATACTTTCATACGATTTTAAATATTCTTCTATTGGTAAATCTGGTATTATTAATCCATCGACCCCAACCTCTTTGCACTTTTTACAAAAATCATCAACTCCATATTGTAATATTGGATTAAAGTACCCCATTATTATTAGTGGAATTTTTACTGTTTTTCTAATATCTTTTAGTTGATTAAATAATAGATCTGAATTCATTCCATTATTTAATGCTACAGTTGAACTAGTTTGAATAGTTAGTCCGTCTGCTAATGGATCACTAAATGGAAGTCCGATTTCCACCATACTAACCCCGCTTGCTTCTAAATTTTTAATTATTTTGCAGGTGTCCTCTAATTTTGGATGTCCAGCAGTAAAATAGATAGATAGTATATTATTGTTATTATCTAATTCTTTGATTATTCTATTCATAATTAAAGTTTAAAATAATTTATGTAAGTGTCTAAATCTTTGTCTCCTCTACCTGATAAATTGATTACCACTATATCTTCTTTTTTAAATTTTTTATTTTCTAACACTGCAAAAGCATGAGCAGTTTCAATTGCTGGAATTATTCCCTCTAGCCTTGAGAGTTCAATTCCGGCCTTCATTGCTTGACTGTCAGTTATTGAAATAAATTCTGCTCTTTTAGTTTTATATAAATTAGCATGCATTGGTCCAATTCCTGGATAATCTAATCCTGCTGAAATTGAATATGGCTCAGTTATTTGCCCGTCTTTAGTTTGCATAAGTAATGTTTTACTTCCGTGAATTACACCAGTATTTCCTAAAATTGAAGTGGCTGCACTTTTACCAGAATCTATACCCATTCCTGATGCCTCTACCGCAATTAACTTTACGTTTTTATCATCTAAATAATGATAAAATGCTCCTGCAGCATTACTTCCTCCGCCTACACATGCAATTATATAATCAGGAGATGAACTTCCTTCCATGGATTCTAATTGCCATTTAATTTCTTCTGAAATAATTGCTTGAAATCTAGCGACCATATCTGGATACGGATGTGGACCAACTACACTTCCTATTATATAGTGTGTGTTTTCAGGGTTGTTAATCCAATCTCTTATAGCTTCATTTGTAGCATCTTTAAGTGTCTTACTTCCAGATTTTGCTGGAATTACTTTTGCACCTAACATTTTCATTCTAGCGACATTTGGAGCTTGACGTTCAATATCTAGTTCCCCCATATAAATAACACATTCAATCCCCATCAAAGCACATACTGTAGCGGTCGCCACTCCATGCTGCCCAGCACCTGTTTCAGCAATTATTCTTGTTTTATTTAATTTTTTTGCAACTAATATTTGCCCAATAGTATTATTTATTTTATGTGCTCCAGTATGGCATAAGTCTTCTCGTTTTAGATATATTTTAGTATTATACCTTTTGGACAGCTGTTTGGCAAAGTACAAAGGAGTTGGTCTACCTACATAATTTATTATTAATTGATTAAATTCTTTTTTAAAATCTGGGTCATTCATGAATTTTACATAATTCAATTTTAATTCTTCAATATTTGGATATAGCATCTCTGGAATAAATGCCCCTCCAAATTCTCCGTAGTATCCATTTTTATTTATGTTATAACTCATTTTAAATTGCTTATTAAGTTCTTTATTTTTTTTACATTTTTAATACCTGGCTCTATTTCATACATGCTATTTACATCAATAGCAAAACAAAATTTACCTGCCTTTGTTTTACGGAATTCAATAATATCGTTTACATCTCCTATTCCTATTCCCCCACTTAAAAAATATGGTTTAATTAATCGGTAATTTTTTAAAATCTGCCAATTAAATTTATAACCATTCCCCCCTGGATAGCTCCCTTTTGTATCAAATAAATAGTAATCGCAGGATGTGTCAAATTCTTTAAGACATTCAAAATCGAAATTTTCATCTATACTGAATGCTTTTATAATTTTAAAATTATTCTTTTTTAGATCTGCACAAAATTTGACATCTTCATTTCCATGTAATTGAACAGTGTTTATGTCATATTTACAAAGTATATCTTTAACTTTTTCTATAGTTTCATTTACAAATACAGCTATCTTTTCAATTTTATTTGATATAATTGGAATATCACCAGTGACGAACCTTTTTGACTTATTATAAAAAATAAATCCCATGTAATCTGGATTTAATTCTGAAACATCAATGATGTTATTATTTTCTCTCATTCCACAAACTTTAAGCTTCATTTTAAATTTTTAATGAGTTAATAAAATTATTTGCCATTTTTCCAGGATTCTCATTTTTCATAAAATTCTCTCCTATAAGAAAGCCATCATAACCAATGTCTTTAAGTTCCTTTATTGAACTTATTTTAGATATTCCACTTTCTGATATTTTCATATAATCATTAGAGATGTGAGGGAGTAATTTTTTACTTATATCCATGCTTGTTTTAAATGTTTTAAGGTCTCTATTATTAACACCAATAATATCAACACTATCATTGGAATATAAATTTATCTCGTCTATATTATGAACTTCTAATAAAACCTCAAGTCTTAGTTCTTTAGCTTTTTTTGCTAAGTACTTTAATTTATCTGCGCTGAGAATAGCAGCAATTAGTAATACTATATCTGCACCATATGCCTTAGCTTCGTATATCTGGTATTCATCAATTATAAAATCTTTTCTTAGTATTGGTAGATTGCAGCTTGATTTGGCTAATAATAAATCTTCTAATGAACCTCCAAAATATTTTTGATCTGTAAGTGTTGACATTCCAGATGCACCCGCATTCATATACCCCATTGCTACATCTTGAACATTTGAATTTTGATTGATAATTGATTTCGAAGGAGATCTTCTTTTAAATTCTGCTATGATTCCAAAATCACTATTGTTTATATTATCTTTTAAGGATGTAGTTTGTAAATTAAATAACTTAAATCTCTCAAGGTCCTTAATCGAAATAAACTTTTTCTTTAGAAAAATTTCATTTTTTTTATCGATAACTATTTTTTCTAAGATGTTCATTTTTTGCTTATTTTTTGAAGAGATTTTAGAGATTTTAATGCTCTTTTAGAATTTAAAGACTCTTGTGCTAATTCAAATCCTTGCTGGATACTAACTCCTTTATAAGTTGAAATTGCAATTCCTGCATTAGCACATACTACGTTATTTTGAGCTTCAGATCCATTTCCGTTAATTATATCCATAAAAATTTTTGATGAAGATTCAATTGAATTACCTCCAGAAATTTGATGTTTTTTAATCTGTGGTACTTTTAAGTAATTAGCATCAATAATTATTTCTGAACTATTAGTACATATTTTAGTTTTACCTGTTAACGAAACCTCATCATACCCGTCAAGAGAATGTATAATACTGTATTTTTTATCTGTTTTTTGATATAAGTAAGAATAAAGCCTTAATAATTCTAAGTTAAATACACCTACCATTTGATTCTTTGGTAAAGAGGGGTTTACCATTGGTCCTAGAATATTAAAAAAAGTTTTAACTCCCATTTTTTTTCTAATAGGAGCTACATTTTTCATTGCAGGATGAAATAGTGGAGCATGCAAAATACATATTCCAGCCTTATCAATACATTCAATTAAAAAGTCCTGATCATTAGAAAACTTAACTCCTAAGAAGTCTAAAATATTGGAAGACCCACAAGCTGATGATACTCCATAATTTCCATGTTTTGCAACTTTAACATCTATACCAGCACATATAAATGAAGATAAGGTTGAAATGTTAAATGTATCTTTTCCATCTCCTCCGGTGCCACATAAGTCTATTGTATTAAAATCAGATAAATCAATTGGTAGACATAACTCAAGTAAGGCTTCTTTAAAACCTATTAGTTCTTCTATTGTAATACTTCTCATCAAATAAACAGTTAAAAATGCAGCAATTTCATTTGAGTTATAATCTCCTTTAGAAATTTTAACTAAAACAACTTTAGCCTCATTTTTAGATAAATTTTCATGATTTGTTAATCTATTTAATATGTTTTTCATTATTAAGAATTTAACCAGTTATTTAATATTTGTTTTCCGTCTGGCGTAAGAAGGGATTCAGGATGAAATTGAACTCCTTTTACATCATAATTTTTGTGTCTAAGAGACATTATATTACCATTATTATCAATTGCAGTCACCTCTAATAAATCAGGAATATTTTTGTCTACCACCCAAGAATGATACCTCCCAGTTAGAAATTTTTTACTTAAGCCTTTGAATATAGGTTCGTCATCTACTATAATAATTGTTTCCATATCAACACCATGATATACTTCTTTTAAATTAATTAAGGTTCCATCAAACACCTCTGCAATTGCTTGATGACCCAGGCACACTCCTAGTATACTTTTTGAGGCTGCATATTTTTTTATAATTTTTTTTAGATCACCAGCTTCATTAGGAATACCTGGTCCAGGGGAGAGCAATATTCTGTCAAATCTTAAAGGAAGAGAAATATCCATTTTATCATTTCTAACCACGGTTACTTCGCAATCTAATTCCTTTAAGTAGAGTGCTAAATTATAAGTAAAGCTATCGTAGTTATCTATTAGTAATATTTTTTGCATATTTTATATTTCTTGGGCAATCTTTATGGCTTTAGTTAATGCACCTAGTTTATTATATACTTCTTGTAACTCATTATTAGAATTAGATTTTGAAATTATTCCAGCTCCAGCCTGCCAGTTTAGTTGATGGTTTTTACTTAAAAAAGTTCTTATCATAATTGCATGATTGAAGTTTCCGCTAAAATCCATAAATCCAATTGCTCCCCCATAAAAACTTCTATTAGTCAATTCATATTTCTCGATTAATTGCATTGCTTTGTATTTTGGTGCTCCGCTAAGTGTCCCGGCTGGAAAAGTGTCTGCAACAACTCTCATGGTTGAGATGTTCTTAGATTTTTTGGCTATAACTTTGCTTACTAAATGAATTACATGTGAAAAGAATTGTATTTCTCGATATTTATCTACTCTAACTTCTGTGCCATTTCTAGCCAAATCATTTCTAGCTAAATCAACCAACATTACATGCTCACTATTTTCTTTTGAATCTTCTGATAATTTATTTGCTGATTCAGCATCTTTTAGGTCATCTCCAGTTCTTTTAAATGTTCCTGCAATTGGATGAATTTCGGCACTTCCGTGATTGACAATTAATTGCGCCTCAGGTGAACTGCCAAATATTTTATAATCTCCATAATCAAAATAGAAAAGGTAAGGCGACGGGTTTATGCTTCTTAGTGCTCTATAGACATTAAATTCATCACCAATAAAGCTTTGGGTAAACTTCTTTGATAAAACCAATTGAAACACATCTCCTCTTTTACAATGTGCTTTAGCTATATCAACGTGTTTTAGAAAATCATTATCGGATAAATTTGAACTAATTTCACCCTCAGTCACAAAGTTATAGTTAGGGTAATTCTTTGCGCTGATTAATTGTAATATTTCTTCAATATTATTGTTTTTATTATAACAATTCGCAAAAACATGTGCCTCATTTTGAAAATGGTTTATTGCAATAATATTTTGATAAACGGCATAATATATATCTGGAATGTTAGGGTTATTTTCTTTTTTTGAAATTTCTATATCTTCGAAATATCTAACAGCATCATAGTTAATGTATCCAAAAAGTCCATTATTAATAAATTTAAATTTTTTTACATCTACTGCAAATAATTGTGTGAAATCGTGTATTATATTTGGGATGCTGGATGATTTATTTAACGCAACTGTTTTACTTGAATCGTCTGGATAGGTATACTCAATTTGTTCATTATGTATCTTTATTGATGATATTGGATTACAGCATATGTACGAAAAACTATTATCAACTGTATGGTAGTCACTACTCTCTAATAAAATACTATTTGGGTATTTATCTCTAATCTTTAAATATATACTAACTGGCGTAATTGTATCAGATAGTATTTTTTTATGGTTTGTGATTAATTTATATTTCTTCATATTATTTAATAAAAAAAGGCTTATCGTAAACGATAAGCCTTTATATTTTGGTTAATACTATAGGGTTAGTTTACGAATAGTCTTTCGTTATGCCACCAGCAAGTATTTTGAATTATTTTTATCATAATTTATCTAAATATAACATTCCTTTAAAAAAAAACAAATTTAATTGATAATAAGTGTCATTTGATTACTTATTATTATGGATTATTAATTTTATCATTAGTTAAGATCAGTTTTTAATAATTTTTCTATCACATAATTATTAATTATGTAAATCTCAACTATAATTCAAATTTCATCTATTTTTTTGTTTAAGCTTGTTTGTATATCATATATATTTAGTGACAATTAAAATATGAGTAATGAAGATTTTCAAATTTGGTGGCACTTCAGTTGGTTCAGCACATAATATTAAAATAATTAGAGACATTGTATCTAATAATATCATTAACGGAAGGTTGGTCATAGTTGTATCGGCTATTGGAGGGGTTACCGATAAATTATTTGAATTAGGTAATCATGCTTTTGATAAAAATAAAAATTATAAAGACTTTTATCATGAAATATGTAATTTCCATAATTCCATAATTAATGATTTGTTTAATCACATTGATTCTAAAGCTTTAATTGATATAGTTCAATTAACTTATGTTGAAATTGAAATTGTAATTGATGAAATATTTAAAACTAATATTTTTTCATTATCAACTCAAGATAAGATTCTTAGTTTTGGTGAGTTATTATCCTCTTTAATTATTTCTGAGTTCTTTAAAATGTCTCAAATTGATGTATTTCATATAAATTCTCAAGAACTAATTGTAACTGACAGTAACTTCACTAATGCACAAGTTGATTCTATCAAAACATTTAAAAATATTCAAAAGCTATTCAATATACATAGTAACAGAGTTTTAGTTTTACCTGGCTTTGTTGCTAAATCTACACATAATGAAATAACAACTTTGGGTCGAGGAGGGTCTGATTATACGGCTTCAATTTTGGCAGCAGCATTAAATGCAGAAGAACTTCAAATCTGGACTGATGTTAGCGGAATGTACACAAGTAATCCAAAAATTGTAAGTCAAGCAAGACCAATTAATTACATGTCATATGAAGAAGCTTTAGAGTTTTCACATTTTGGAGCTAAAGTTATTTACCCACCAACTATTCAACCTGTTTTAAGCTCTAATATTCCAATTTTAATTAAAAATACATTACATCCTAATGATTTAGGTACATCCATCTCAAATAAAAAAACTATAAATGATGTTGGAGTTAAAGGAATTAGTAATATTGACAATATAGCTCTACTTACACTTCAAGGTAATGGAATGGTTGGTGTTCCTGGATTTTCTAAAAGATTATTTGGAACATTAAGTCAAGAAAAAATTAATATCATTTTAATTACTCAAGCTTCTTCAGAACATGCTATCTGTGTTGCTATTCAGCAAAATGATGTAAAAGTTGCAGAGAAAGCTATTAATGATTGTTTTAAAAATGATATTAATACTAATAAATTAGATCCAATTATTGTTGAATTAGATTTAGCTATTATTGCTGTAATTGGTGATAAAATGAAAAGTCAGCAAGGAGTTAGTGGTAAAATGTTTAGTATTTTAGGCAAAAACAATGTTAATATAAGAGCTATAGCTCAAGGAGCATCAGAAAGAAACATTTCAGCTGTAATTTTAAAAAAAGATGTAAAAAAAGCACTTAACTCTTTACATGAGATTTATTTTAATGATAATGTCAAACAGTTGAATATATTTATTACTGGAGTCGGCAATGTTGGAAAGGAATTAATAAAACAAATTCATAATCAACAAGATTATTTAAAAGAAAAATTGAATGTTAACTTAAGGTTAATAGGACTTTCTAATTCTAAAAAAATGCATTTCAATATAAATGGAATTGATTTAGATAAATGGGAGTCAAGCTTGTCAAACGGAGTTATGAGTTCATTCAACGACTTTCAGAATAAAGTACTTGATTTAAATTTAAGAAATAGCATTTTTTTGGATATTACAGCAAATAAAGATATTTGTAATTATTACAATAATTATTTAATAAAAAATATTGCAGTCATAGCTTGTAATAAAATTGCCTGTTCGTTGAGTTTTAAATCTTATGAAGATTTAAAAAGAACATCACTCAAGTTTAAATCACCGTTTCTATTTGAAACTAATGTTGGAGCTGGTTTACCTATTTTAAGCACATTAAATAATCTACTTTTATCAGGAGATGAAATCATTTCAATTGAGGCTGTATTGTCTGGAAGCTTAAATTTTATTTTCAATAATTATGACGGTACTAAATCTTTTTTAAATATCATTAAACAAGCAAAAAAAGAGGGTTATACTGAGCCAGATCCAAGAATAGATTTAAGTGGTATTGATGTCGCTAGAAAAATTTTAATTTTAGCACGAGAAAGCGGATCAAATATTAATTTGGAAGATATAATTAATGAATCTTTTATTAAAGGTTATGATTTTAGAAATGATTCTTCTTTAGATGATTTTTATAATTTCGTCAAATTAAACGAAAAATATTTTAAAGATATGTTCAATAGCTCTTTTTCAAAAAATTGTCAACTGAAATATGTTGCAGAATATACTGATGATGGAGCTAAAATTGGTTTACGTGAAATTTCTAAAAACCATCCGTTTTATAATTTAAAAGGAAAAGATAATATTGTTCTATTTCATACAAAAAGATATCGTGATCAGCCATTAATAATTAAAGGTGCAGGTGCGGGTGCTAGCGTAACTGCTGCCGGTTTATTTGCCGATATTATTAAAGTTAATAATATTTGATTTAGATTAATTTTTTTAATCTGTAATAACATTACCTAATTTAGCATTGTATTTAATATTTAAAAAAGTGTGAGTCATGCGTGTATAAATATTTATATTGTCTCTTTTTTATAATGAATATTACAGCTCAAGGCAATTATAAAGGGCTTTCAGATTACTACAAAGACCAGTTTATGATAGGGACAATTAAGAGCTAGACGACTTCAATCCTCTAATAAATCTATATTTTCCAAAAACATCTTTTTTTAACTCGATTTCAGAAAATCTATAAGAAGCTAAGAGTGATTCCATTTCATTGAACAAATTCTCATTTATCTCAAAATACACACTTCCTTTTTCACTTAAATTAGATTTTGCAAATTCTAAAATAGCTCTGTAAAAGACTAGCGGATCATCATCATCAACAAATAAAGCTAATGGAGGTTCAAAATTCAATACATTATTTTGAATTTTTATTTTTTCTAAATTCCTTACATATGGCGGATTAGAAACAATTAAATCGTATTTTTTTTCAGATGTATAGCTGAAAATATCGGCACTAATAAAACTAATGTCAACTTCATTTTTTTGAGCATTATCCTTCGCTAATTCTAATGCAACATCACTTATATCTAGAGCAGAAACAGTGTAATCTGTATTATTCTTTGCTAACGAAATAGGGATGCAACCAGTACCAGTTCCTATATCTAAAATTGAGATTTTATTTTTTTCAGATTTGAGAATCCAATCTACTAACTCTTCTGTTTCAGGTCTTGGAATTAACGCTGAAGGAGTACAAATAAAATCAAGTCCATAAAAAGATGTTGTATTTAGTATGTACTGTATAGGCTCTTCATTTAATAGCCTTATCATTACTTTTGAGAACATATCAAACTGCTCTTTATTAATAAGCTCCTCGCCTACCAATAACAGTTTAGTGGGAGTTATATTCAAATACTCTTCACATAGTATTTTAAAAAAAGATAGAACCTCTTCTTTCTGATAAGTGACAGACAACTTAGTTATAAAGTCAATTTTTAAATCTTTTAATTTCATTACAGATTTTTAGTCATATGAATATCACAAGAAAAATGGCTAGTATTACCTAGTGCTCCATTTATTTTTTTGAATCCAAACTTGTCATATAATATTATTGCTGACTGAAGTTGAGTAATTGTTTCTAAGTAACATATTTTAAAATTTGATTCGATAGCAAAATTTAAGCATTTTTGTAGCATTTCTTTACCTAAACCTTTACCTCTAATTGATTTTGAAAAATACATTTTTTGAAGCTCACATATATTGTCATCTCCATTTTCTAAAGGCTTTATACCCCCACCACCTACAATAATACCATTAGACTCAATAATAAAATATTTTTCTCTATTATTTTGATAACTTTCGTACATAATATCAGTTTCGCTATCTGCATATGCTGTTCCAATAAGTGGTAATTTTAACTCAACGAAAACATCTCTAATTACGTTTCGAATTTGCAAATTATCTTGTGGTAGAATTTCTCTAATAATGTAACTGGAATCTTTCAATTTTGAACAAATTTATGTAGTGTGAATATACATGAAAAATACATTAATTAATGTATTCAATTAGCAAAAACACTAAACCTAAAACAACTATAATTGATACTTAATTAATAATTAATATATCTGGTTGACTGATTGAATACAGATTTATAATAATATCATAAGATTAAATAGTTAGAATGTATTGTTACTATCTTTACTGAAAAAATTTTTATGTCAAAACAGTTTTTAGATTTAGGAGTAAATAAACAATTACAAAAAAGTCTAGTTGATTTAGAAATTTGTATTCCTACAGAAATACAAGAACAAACCATACCAGTTATTCTTGGTCAAAAAAAAGATATTACTGTTTTAGCAAAAACTGGTACTGGAAAAACAGTAGCTTTTGGCATTCCTTTATTACAGCTAATTGACGTTAAAGATACCAAAATACAAACGTTAATATTAACCCCGACAAGAGAGTTAGGGCAACAGATTTATAATAATTTAAAGAGTTTTACTAATGATAGTCCTGAGATTTTAATAAGCTCAACACTTGGTGGTATTCCAATAAAACCTCAGATTGAAAGTTTAACTAAAACAACACATCTAGTTGTAGCAACACCGGGAAGATTAGTTGATTTAATAAAGCGTGGTGCTATTAGCGTAGTTGATTTAAAATACTTGGTTTTAGATGAGGCTGATGAAATGGTAAGTGCATTAAAAGAAGAAGTTGATTTTATTATTAAAAAAATCCCTAAATCAAGAAGAACATTACTGTTTACAGCTACCATGTCTGGAACTATTAAGCAACTAGTTCAAAATTATATGTCAAAACATGTCACACACATTGAAGTGGATATGAAAACCAAAGGGCATCAAGGGATTGAACATCAATTTGTAGTAGTAGAGCCAATAGAAAAATTAGACGTTTTACTTCATTTTTTAAATTCCAAAGAAGGAGATCGTGGAATTATATTTTGTAAAACTAAAGCTGCAGTTAATAAATTAGCAAAGAAATTAGCCATAAATAAATTTTCTTCAGGAGCTATTCACGGAAGTTTAACTCAAGGAATACGTGATAGAATTATGGGGCAGTTTAGACAAGGCCACATTAATATTTTAGTTGCGACTGATCTAGCATCTCGTGGTATTGACGTCAAAGAAATCTCCTACGTTATAAATTATCATTTACCAGATACATATGAAAACTATGTTCATCGAAGCGGTCGTACTGCTAGAGCTGGAGCTAAAGGATATGCACTTACTATTTTACAAAAAGAAGAAGTTATAGACATTGCAGATTTTGAAACGGAATTAGGAATTAAATTTAATGAATTTATAAAGGCAGATGCACAGAGCATTGAAGAAAATAACACTTTACTATGGGCAAAAAAAATATTTAAAACAAAGCCAAACCGAGAAGTAGATTATAATTTCAAAACTAAAGTAAATACTATATTTCATCATCTAACAAAAGAAGAGCTAATAGATAAACTGCTAGCTAATCAGTTAGCAATGCCTAGTAAATCAATAGGTAAAATAGAGGTCATTAAAAAGCATAAAAATAACTAACTAATTATGGCAAACAGCATCAAAAATCAACAAGATATTTTAGCAAAATTAAATATTAATAGCTTAAATACGATGCAAGAAGAAGCTGTTTCTGTTATTGAAACAACGACGAATACTATAATATTATCTCCTACTGGAACAGGTAAAACACTAGCATTTTCATTACCATTATTAAAGACTTTAATATCAGATAGTAAAGAGGTCCAAGCATTAATACTGGTTCCATCTAGAGAGCTTGCTATTCAAATTGAACAGGTAATTAGATCTATGGGGTCTGGTTATAAAGTAAATGCAGTTTATGGCGGTAGACCTATGTCGAAAGATAAAATTGAAATTAAACATACTCCTGCTATTTTAATAGGTACACCTGGACGTGTATTAGATCATTTCAACAATGAGCGTTTTTCCTTAAAATATATTAAGACACTAGTGTTGGATGAATTTGATAAATCTTTAGAAGATGGTTTTGAGCTAGAAATGAAAGGGATTATTGGAAAACTATCTAATATTAATAAACGGATTCTAACATCTGCAACTCAAAGTCTTACTGTACCAGGTTTTGTCCGCCTAGACAAGCCAACAACAATTAACTATTTAAAAGAAAAAACAGTATCAAAACTAACAATAAAAACAGTTATATCTAAGGAAAAAAATAAACTTAAAACTTTATTAGAGCTAATGCAGCATATCGGTAATCAGCCAGGAATTATATTCTGTAATTTAAGAGATAGCATTGGACATGTAAGCGCATATTTAGAAAAAAATAAAATTAGTCATGCTTGTTTCTCTGGAGGTATGGAACAGAAAGATAGAGAAAGAGCGTTAATAAAGTTTAGAAATGGAACTTGTCAAGTATTAGTTGCAACTGATTTAGCTTCTAGAGGTATAGATATTTCGGAAATGAACTACATTATTCATTACGAACTACCTCGACATGAAGAAGAGTTCATACATAGAAATGGGAGGACAGCTAGGGTTAATTCAAAAGGGACCGCATATGTATTGAAATGGGAAAAAGAATTACTTCCTGAGTTTATTAAAAATGTTAAAGGTATAAATATTTCTAAAAAAGCAACCTTTAAGCCTCAATTTTGGAGTACGCTATTTATATCTGGTGGAAGAAAAGATAAAATTTCAAAAGGAGATATTGCAGGATTATTTTTTAAGAAAGGAAGCCTAAATAAAGATCAGCTAGGTACAATTGAACTAAAGCAAGATTGTGCATTTGTGGCTATACCAATGTCAATTGCAAATGAGTTAGTTAAAAAACTAAACAACTCAAGATTGAAAAAGAAAAAAGTAAGAGTTACTGTTTTATAAACAAGTATCGTTTTAATAGATAGAACTATACTTTTCAAAATTTAATACTATTTTTGTTTAGTGAATATCCACGAAAAATATATTAATAGGTGTATCCAAATTGGTAAAAATGCTGCTCCTTCAGCATACCCTAATCCAAATGTTGGATGTTGTATTGTTTATAAAGATTGCATAATTGGTGAAGGGTTTACAAGTGCTTATGGTGGCAGTCATGCAGAAGTTAACGCTATTAATTCAGTTGAAAATAAAGAACTTTTAAAAGCATCAACATTATATGTTACTCTTGAACCTTGTTCTCACTTTGGAAAAACTCCTCCATGTGCTGACCTTATTCTTAAATATAAAATTCCATATATATATATAGGAATTAAAGATCCCAACCCTAGAGTAAGTGGTAATGGAATAAAAAGATTAGAAGAATGTGGAATTAAAGTTAAGGTTGGTGTATTGTCAAAAAAATGTAAAGAGCATCATAAAATATTTTTAACAAATATTAAAGAAAAACGCCCTTATATAGTTTTAAAGTGGGCTGAATCTAGCGATTCTTTTATTGCTCCTCTTAAAAAAAAAATCACAAAGCCTGTGTGGCTTTCTAATGAATACTCCAGACAACTATCTCATAAATTAAGAACAGAGTTTGATTGTATTCTTGTTGGTAGTAAAACTATTATTAGTGACAATCCAATGTTAAATAGTAGAGACTGGTATGGTGAGTCACCAAAAATAGCAGTAATAAACAAAGCAAATGATTTAGATAAAAATTTAAATATTTTTAAGACAACTTCAGAAGTTATTATTATTGATGAAAAGTGCATTGATTTTACTCAAAATATTGCGAAACAAATTTGCTATTACTTAATTTCAAAAGGAATTTCAAGATTACTTGTTGAAGGGGGTTCACAAACACTTAATACATTTATTAAAGAAGATTTATGGGACGAAATCAAAGTTTTTAAATCTCCTCTAGAAATAAAAGAAGGTATTAAAGCTCCAAAAATAAATCTACAAACAAAAAACAAAAAAGAAATAATTAAAGACAATTTAGTAACCTATCTAAATAATTAGTTTTTAAATCTTGTCTAATATATAATTTGGACACCTCATTGGTTTATTGTTTTTTTTATTTAAAAACACTAAATGAGTAGTTCCGGTAGTCAGTAGTTCGTTTTTATTATTAAATATATTATAACCAAATTTAATTCTTACCGTAGGAGTCTCTAACAAAAATGTTTCGATTGTTAACTCATCATCATAATAAGCTGATTTTAAAAAACTAGTTTCTAAGTAAATAACTGGTAATAAAATTCCTTGAGATTCCATTTCCTTATAAGAAACTCCTATTTGAGTTATCCAATCTAATCTGCCAATTTCAAAAAATTGAGCATAGTTACCGTGATAAACAAATCCCATTTGGTCTGTTTCCCCGTATCTTATTCTAATTTTAGTTATAGTTTTTTTCATTAATAATTTGTTGGTTTATAGAAAAAATAGATTAAATTTAACAATTGTGAAACATGCGAAAAAAAAAGTTAATAATCAACGGTTTTTAATTTTTTTTTTTCAAAATTTGTTCACATATTTGCCTTTCAGTTTTATATAGTTTTATTATAGGCTGTTTTTTCAAATTAAACTAACTAAATATTATAAATTTCATCAGTTAATGAATATTACAGCTAACTCTGTCTGGACTAATTGTCTAAAATTTGTAAAAGACAATATTCAACCCCAAGCATATAAAACTTGGTTTGAACCAATTAAAGCTGTTAAATTAACGGACAAGTCACTAAGTATTCAAGTTCCCAGTAAATTCTTTTACGAATGGCTTGAAGAGCATTATGTTAAGCTATTAAAAGTTGCCTTAAGAAAAGAATTAGGGGAAGATGCGAAATTAGTTTACATAATAAAAATGGAAAACACTTTTGGTAATACAGAACCTTTTACTGAAAAAATACCAAGTTCTAATAATAACCAAACAAATTCTCAGAATGTAATTACTTCGATTAATAAAAAAATTCCTCAATTGAGAAATCCTTTTATTATTCCTGGAATCCAAAATGTAAAGATTGAATCTCAGCTGAATCCTAACTACACTTTTGAGAACTTTCTTGAAGGTGACTCCAACAGGCTAGCAAGAAATGCTGGAATAGCAGTTTCTAACAAACCAGGAGGTACATCATTCAATCCGTTGTTGATTTTTGGAGGAGTAGGTTTAGGAAAAACCCACTTAGCACATTCCATTGGAATAGATATTAAAGAAAAATATCCTGAAAGAACTGTTTTATATATAACTGCTGAAAAGTTCACTCAACAGTATATTGAGGCTATTAAAAAGAATAATAGAAATGATTTTATTCATTTCTATCAAATAATTGATGTTTTAATTGTAGATGACGTTCAGTTCTTATCTGGTAAATCAGGCACACAAGATGTGTTTTTTCATATTTTTAATCACTTACACCAAAACGGCAAACAGGTTATTTTAACTAGTGATAAGGCTCCTGTAGATATGCAAGACATTGAGTTAAGGTTATTGTCAAGATTTAAATGGGGGCTATCCGCTGAGCTTCAAAATCCTGATTTTGAAACAAGGGTATCCATATTAAACAATAAGTTATATCGTGATGGTGTGACTATGAGTGAAGAAGTTATTGAATATGTTGCAAAGAACATAAAAACTAATGTACGTGAATTAGAAGGTGCCATTATATCACTTATAGCTCAGGCTTCATTTAATAGAAAAGAAATTACTATTTCCTTAGCTAAAGAAATAGTTGAAAAGTTTGTTAAGAACACTAAGAGAGAAGTATCTATAGATTATATACAAAAAACAGTCTCTGATTACTTCCAAATGGAAGTAAGTACATTACAGTCAAAGACCAGAAAAAGACATATAGTTCAAGCTAGGCAATTGGCTATGTTTTTTGCAAAGAAATTTACTAAAGCCTCCTTAGCCAGTATTGGTTCTCAAATTGGAAAAAGAGACCATGCTACAGTTCTACACGCTTGTAAAACTGTTGATAATCTTTCTTCTACTGATAAACAGTTTAGAAAATACGTTGAAGATTTAGGAAAAAAGCTCACTATCTAAAAATAAAACTATCAAAGGTAACTTATATCTAATTCCAAATACTTTAGGGGAGAACGAACCTTTAGAGGTTCTACCTATTTCTGTGAAAAATATTGTTGAAGCAACAGATTATTATTTATTTGAAAATGAAAAAGCTGGTAGAAAATTTATTAAAAAAATCACTCCCTCTAAAGCTCAAAATTCACTAAAAATAAATTTAATAAATAAGTTTACATTAAAAGAGGAGTTAAACTCTTTTTTAGACCCAATACATCAAGGTCATGATATTGGTTTAGTTTCAGATGCAGGCTGTCCAGGCGTTGCCGATCCAGGATCAGATATAATAAAAATAGCTCATCAATCAAATATAAAAGTAATTCCACTTGTAGGTCCATCATCAATACTACTTGCAATTATGAGTTCTGGACTAAATGGTCAAAACTTTGCTTTTAATGGCTACCTCCCTATTGACAAGTCAGAAAAAAGAAATAAAATCAAAGAATTAGAAAAATTTTCTATTCAAAAAAATCAATCTCAAATATTTATCGAAACACCATATAGAAACAATAAAATGATTGAGGATTTAACGAGAATTTTAAATGGTGATACTTCCCTTTGCATAGCCTGCGACCTTACTCTAAATACTGAATACATAAGAACATTATCAATTAATGAGTGGAAGAAAAATAAAATTAATCTTGATAAAAAACCAGCAATATTTATTATCCACAAAGACTAAATGTCTACTTTTTTATTCCTTTAGAGTCTAGATATTTATGGAATTTTTTCGCGTTATTATTGTGTTCGTTCAAACTTCTTGAGAAATTATGATAACCAATATTTTGAGGGTCAGCAGAAAAGTAAAAATACTTATGCCTTTGATAATTTAAAACAGCGTCTATAGAATTAATGTCTGGCACTGCAATAAGGCCAGGAGGTAGTCCTTTATACTTATAAGTATTAAACTTTGAGTCGATCTTCAGATGCTTATAGAGAATTCTTCTTATAACTACACCTTTATACTCTGGTAATTGGTATGCAGCGTACTTAACAGTTGGATCAGCTTGAAGAAGCCAATTGTTATTAATTCTGTTCATATATACTCCAGCAATAGTTCTTAGCTCAGTCGTCATTTTTGATTCTTGACTTACAATAGAAGCTAGAATCATAACCTGATTTTGATTTAAACCAATCTTTTTTAATTTATCTAAGCGTGAATCATTCCAAAATAAGTTATACTCTTTAAGCATTCTAGATCTAAATGATTCTGCATTAGTATCCCAATAAAAGTTATAGCTATTGGGTAGAAAAATAGAAAGAAAATCATATTGGTTGAATCCATTTGATTTGAAAAAATCTAAATCCTTAAACGAATTTATTAATGATAAACTATCTGCCTCAATTTGAGTAGATATTTTACTTGCTAATTCGTATTCATTATCAATATTATTAAATATAACGTCTACGGTAAGCTTTCTGGATCTTAAGGAATTTATAATTTCATTATTATTCATTCCTTGCTTAATAGCAAATTTTCCAGGCTTTAATTTTATATTATAGCCTTTTCTAATTGCTAACCTTTCAAATGAATTTATATTTTTTAAAA
>Ga0209502_10001871_pt1 | contig 18462 bp, 14 predicted proteins | sample ArcticOcean_MG_C_10_FD_187442 | JGI IMG/M metagenome (GOLD analysis project Ga0209502, IMG submission 187442) | Marine microbial communities from western Arctic Ocean - ArcticOcean_MG_CB11_90 (SPAdes) (version 2) | ecosystem: Environmental > Aquatic > Marine > Oceanic | place: Arctic Ocean... | reverse complement strand
CATTATAAACTCCTGGTGTTACATCAAGTGCTGTTGCACAAGAGCTACCAACGATTTGTGCGTTAGATTGCCAACCAAAAGAAGTTGCCAAAAAAAGCATGGATAAAATGTAAATTTTTCTCATAACCTTAAATATTAATTAAAAACTGATTTATTGATTTCTTTGAAAAATTCTCTTTAAAATTTCAAAATACTTTCTGACTACTAAAATAAAAAAAGGGAGGCTATTAGCCTCCCTTTTTTGGAATTATTCTGATATTAATTTACTTTTTTATTAAAAAAAAAGAGGGAGACCATTTCAAGCCTCCCTCTTTAGAAATATATTAATTACTCTTTAATAAACTTCATAGTTTGAACACTTCCATTAGAGAATAATACATTAGCAATGTATACTCCAGTTCTTAACTGAGATACATTTACAGTACTTGATGTATTATTAACTTCAATAATAGAAACAGTTTGACCTAACAGGTTCATGATCTGAATCGTTGCTATTTCTTGCGATGCTTCTAAAGTAACAACTGATGTTGCTGGGTTAGGATACATTGCAATTTCAACAAGATCATTTTGTGTAACATCTAAAGGCTCACCTTGAACTAGGTTATCCCAGTAGTATGTTTGATCTGTTTCACCAAGAACATTAAAGTTCATAAACACAGTTACAGATTCGAAAGTTAAATCACCTTCTTCACTGAAGTCAAAAGAAATTGTTTCCCAAGCACCAGTAGTGGTCGTGGTAGCAGCTCTTTCAGCATTTACTCCTGTTGTAGCATTTTCTAATTTTAAAAGAACTGGCATATCTGGTACTTGAGACCAAACTGTCATTGTAAATCCTTTTAATGTAGAGATGTCTAAGTTTTCAACTGCAAAGTTAACACCTGCAAAGCCGGCGTTAGCTGGAACTACGTTTTCTGCAACTGTTGCAGAATCGTTAGCACCTGATGCATCTGGATTTGCAATTACTTGCGTAGCAGATCCGTTGAAATCATTGAATACTGGTAATTGACCATCCTCAAAAGTAATAGGTAATTCTACCACTGGAGCAGCTACTGGTGTAAATGTTAATTCCCAGTCAAAGGCATCTGCGCCCCATCTGTCATCCCATTCTATTAGGTATTCTTGACCACCTACAACAGCAACATCTGTTACGATAGATCCAAAAGTAGTAGGAGCATCACAACCATCATCATCATTAGCTACTGGAGTTAATGTATCACAACCATCTGTGTAAACAAATAATCTACTATCAATTCCTTCTGGAACAGAAAAACAAGAGTTGATGTTAATTGATCCATCAGCTTCTGCTGTATAGCTATACCAAAGGGCATCTGCAGCATCTGCTTGAGAAGCACCTGCAGAACCTACAACAATTGCAACATCATTGTAAACTCCTGGAGTTACTACTACTGCAGTAGCACAAGAAAATCCTGGTGCTGGTGTAAATGTTAATTCCCAGTCAAAGGCATCTGCACCCCATCTGTCATCCCACTCAATAAGATAATCCTGTCCACCAACAACTTCAATGTCAGTTAAGATAGATCCAAAAGTAGTAGGAGCATCACAACCATCATCATCATCAGCAACCGGTGTAAGTGTATCACAACCATCTGTGTAAACATTTAATCTTGTATCAATTCCTTCTGGAACAGAAAAACAAGAGTTGATGTTAATTGTTCCATCAGCCTCAGCAGTATAAACATACCAAAGTGCATCAGCAGCATCATCTTGAGAAGCACCGCCAGAACCTACAGTAATAGCAGCATCATTGTAAACTCCTGGAGTTACGGGTATTGCTACCGCACAACTAATTCCATCATCTCCAACTGGCTCACCTGTTTGGGCTAAATTATCCCAGTAGTAAACTTGAGTTGCTGGATCAGTTAAAGCAAAGTTCATGAATAATGTTACAGACTCATATGTTAATTGTCCTACCTCACTAAAATCAAAAGTAATAGTTTCCCACGCACCTGTTGTGGTTGTGTTTACTGCTACTTCTGCATTTGCTCCAGAAGCATTTTCTAATTTCAATAGTACAGGCATGTTTGGTACTTGAGACCACACTGCCATTGTAAAGAATTTGTCTGTAGTAATGTCTATGTTAGTGTCTAGCGCAAAGTTAACTCCTGCAAAACCTGCATTAGCTGGTACCGTATTTTCTGCTACTGTAGCAGAAGTGTTTTCTCCAGTTGCATCTGGATTTGCTATTGCTTGAGTGAATGATCCGTTAAAATCTCCAAAACCTGGAAGTTGACCATCTTCTAAAGTAATAGGTAGTTCCACTAGTGGAGCTGGTGGTCCACAAAGAATGTTTGCTGCTCTTGGAGTTGGTACTTGAGCACAGAAAGTGCCAGTAGTCGCATCAAATTGAAGAGACTCAGTATCTTTTGCTCCATTTTCGTTCTCATCCCACTGAGTGGTTTGACCTAAACCTGTCAATAATCCAGTATCATCAGCATCACTTGTTCCGTAAACAACAGCATCAACAAGACCGTCAGTTGTAACTGGCGTCCCGTCAGGGAAGTTTGCTGCATCTGCAGTATGTAATGCTACAGCATCTGCTCCGTTTTGGATAGTGTTATCTGCACCCATTGTAATGTCTGCTCCTGCAACTGCATCACTTCCTAGTAGGAAATAACCGTTATCATCTGAAGCAAATCCAGTAAGATCTAAAGTTCTGTAACTTGTATCACTTGAACCGTTATAGAAAACAGCAATCATACCATTTAATGACTGGTTTGCAAATTCTGTTTTGATTTCAACAAACTCTTGGTCATCTGTACCAGTTTGATCTGAGTCAATCTCAACTATTTGAGCACCACCAGTAATAACAACATCTACTTGTTCTAGGTTATCCCAGTAGTATGTTTGTGTTGCTGGGTCTAAAACATTAAAATTCATGAATAACGTTACAGACTCAAAAGTTAAATCACCTTCAGCGCTAAAGTCAAAAGATACTGTTTCCCAAGCACCAGTTGTAGTGGTTGTAGCAGCTCTTTCTGCATTAACGCCTGTTGTAGCATTCTCTAACTTTAAAAGTACTGGAGTATTTGCAACAGGAGACCAAACAGTCATTGTAAATCCTTTTTGAGTAGAAATATCAATGTTAGTGTCTAAACCAAAGTTTACTCCTGCAAAAGCTGCGTTAGCTGGAACAGTGTTTTCAGCTACAGTAGCAGAAGTGTTCGCTCCTGATGCATCTGGGTTAGCAATAGCTTGAGTGAATGAACCGTTAAAATCTCCAAAACCAGGTAATTGGTTTTCAAGAGTTATAGGCAATTCTGTAGGATCTAAAGGTGCTGGAGTAAATGTTAACTCCCAGTCAAAAGCATCTGCGCCCCATCTGTCATCCCATTGGATTAAGTATTCCTGTCCAGAGACTACGGCTACATCTGCAATTAAAGATCCAAAAGTAGTAGGAGCGTCACAACCATCATCATCGTTTGCAACCGGAGTTAATGTATCACATCCATCTGTATATACATATACTCTTGTGTCTATTCCAACTGGGTCAGAAGCACAAGAGTTGATACCCATTGTACCATCTCCTTCAGCTGTATAGCTATACCATAAAGCATCTGTTGCGCCAGCTTGTGTAGCACTTCCAGAACCTGGAGTAATTGCAGCATCATTGTAAACACCAGGAACTGCAGTAAATGCTTCACCACAGTTTAAACCTGTTGGAGGTACATATGCGTCTGGTCCAGTTAATTCCCAATCAAAGGCATCTGCACCCCATCGGTCATCCCACTGGATTAAATATTCTTGTTGTCCAACTACAGCAATATCAGCAATTAAAGATCCAAAAGTAGTAGGAGCATCACAACCGTCATCATCGTTGGCAACTAGTGTTAATGTATCACAACCATCTGTGTATACATATAATCTAGTGTCTATTCCAACTGGGTCAGAAGCACAAGAATTAATGCTCAGTAATCCATCTACAGCAGGAGTATAGCTATACCATAAGGCATCTGCTGCACCTGCTTGTGTTGCACCTCCTGTTCCAGGAACGATTGCGGCGTCTGAGTAGATTCCTGGTCCTGCTACAACAGCATCTGCACAGGTGTCTCCACCATTTTGCGAGTTAGCTTGCCAACCAAAGGTTGTCATGAGTGCTAACATAAGTAAAGTAGTAATTTTTTTCATAAAAACGTTATTTGTTAAGTTAAGGGTAATTAAATGATTGTTTAAGTTGTTCAATATATGTAATAAATAAGCAAGTTGTAATTCATTTTTATCTTTTTAGATTAAAAACCTATTCTGTCTTTTAAGTGTAATTAAATGCTGTATTTTTATTAAAATTCTCATAGTTCACCTCCTTTTTTTATCACTTTGTCATTCAGTTTCAAATTTTAATTCTATAATTCAAATTACAATTGAAATATTGCGATATTTGAAAACTTAAACAAACACACAAACACACACAAATGGGGTTATTTAGTGCATTTAAAAAAGAAGATTCTAGTAAACAAGCAAAAGAGAATCAAAAGTTTCCTTGGATTGATTTAACTTCACTAGACCAATTACTAGAAATTCAAGAACAATCTAAAATAACACCAGTTGTTATTTTTAAACACTCTACTAGGTGCGTTATAAGCCGCATGGTATTGCGAGAATTTGAGAGTAGTTTTGCTAAAGATGGAAAAAGTGTTGCCTTATATTTTTTAGACCTATTATCTTACAGAGATATCTCAAACCAGGTTGGTGAAATGTTCCAAGTTTTTCATCAAAGCCCGCAACTTATCGTTATAAAAAATGGTGAGGCTATTTACCATGCCTCTCATAATGAAATAAAAGCAGATGCTATTAAAGATGTAATCTAACAGCCTCTCAAATCAATATTAAATTATATATAAAAAATGCCTTTCTAAGAAAGGCATTTTTTTGTCAAATATTTCTAAAACATATTTTTATTCCCTTAATACAAGTCATTGTTTTTTATGATTTCTTTTAATCTTGATTTTAAATCCTCACCAGTATCATACACCATTTGCTCGTTTGATGGGAAATCAATAAAATTATGTTGCAAAAATCTCTTGTCTTGAGTAGTAAGGGCTCTTTTATCTCCAGTGTATTTTGCAAATACATTTTCAAATACAAAAACACTAGCAATAGGCAAACGGTTTACTTCTGTATTTTTTTTCATGTTTGTGTAAACTACCTCTGCTTGAACAGCAGCAGATTTTGATTGTGTGATCATCATAACCCTTGCAGATATAGTAAGGTACTTGTCTTTTTTAATATCATTACCCAAACTATCTTTAGCTACATTTCCGTTGCTATCGTACACATATTCCCAACCGTCCTTAATACGCTTGGATCGTCTTTGCTGTATTTGATTTAATTTTTCTGGAGCTATAGTAATCTCTTTAAAATGTAGCGTTACACCATACATATAATCAATAGCGCTGTCTTGCTGGGTATGATACTGTGTCCAGAACTTATCTAGACCATAGGTGTTTATACTTAACAACTCTTGCTCTAGCGAGGCAGGGATTATTTGATTTGTGCTGTTTTTTAAATCAATCAAAACAAAATCTGTCCCATAAAAACGAGCATTCTCTTTTTTAAGGCTCACATCTTTATAGTTAGGCTGCACATCCTCAAGCTCACAATAAATATTATAGGCAGTTCTATAGTCTTTACGTGTTTGATATTGCATATATAAACCAGCCTCATCATACAAGTAAGCTATGTAGGCCTTCTTTGTATCAAGGATTTTACTGCTGTAATCTTTCAGTGTAAATTCAGCATCTCTCTTTAGGGTGTTACTATACATAGGCAGTAATGGCCGTATTTTATCCTGTATATACGCTAAGTTTTGATAGGTGTAGTATATCTCCTTAGCGCCAGATGCATTGCCTTGTTTTTCTAGAAAGGAGATACGCCTTGTGTCTTTGGCTACATTTTTTTGAAATGCCTTTTCAAGAACTGTAATATGTCCATCTTTCTTTTTAGAGGACGTATTCTTCTGAAGTTTTTTTACAGCTAGCTCTATGGCTTTCTCGTAATTTCCTTGAGCGAGTAGTCTTTGATTTTTTTTGACACTGTTACAACCTGCTAGCAACAACGCCAAACTAAATATGTAAAGTAGCTTTTTCATTGGGTATAGGTGGTGATTAAAAAATAACAATCTCAATAGATATGCCAAACTATAATTGTAATGCGTTAGCCTTGCTATTTTGGTTAGATTTTTTTAAGCTTATTTTCTGTCAACACTGTGTTTGCCAGCGCCCAAAAGTGCAATAGCAACAAATGCAAATAAAAATAACAACGCTTTTTCTTTTACACCTATAGGGTCACCGCCATGAACAATAAATGCAGCAACTCCCATAGTGATAATAACAGGGATACTCGCTAAACGTGTTTTATATCCAATAATAATTAGCAGTGGGCAAATAGCCTCTGCTATTACAACTAAAACTGTTGTGGCTAAAAGTCCAATACCTATTGGATCTGACTTCATGAAAGTTCCTTGTATGAGATTTAAAAGTTTAGGTATGCCGTGAGACAGCATCATTGCACTAAAAGTAAAGCGTAATAGAAATAAGCCAATGTGGTATGTAGATGTCATAATTTAGTTGTTATTATTTTTGTTTAAAAATAGAAAAGTTTTTGGTATTTAAGTTTTTTATAGGCACAAATTTGAATTGTATTACTGGGTATGATTTTATATTTAAGCTGTATTTTTACAAAAATTAAACAACCAATGAATAAAGCAAGTGCATGGATTTCTGCAGCAAGGCTAAGAACATTACCGCTTTCTATAGCCGGGATATTGGCAGGGAGCGCCGTAGCGGTTAAGACAGCAGTTTTTTCTTTTCCAATTCTTGTGCTTGCTCTAGGAACTACTCTTGGGTTTCAGGTGTTATCAAATTTTGCTAATGATTATGGAGATGGTATTAAAGGCACAGATAACCAAGATAGAGTAGGGCCAAAACGCGCGCTACAAAGCGGACTATTAACCGCAAAAGAATTAAAGCATGGAATGATACTAACGGCAGTTATCACCTTGTTTTTAGCCTCTTTATTAATTTTCACCGCTTTTGGAGGTGAGCATATGGTGCTTTCTTTTATCTTTTTTAATTTAGGAATTGCCGCCATTATTGCCGCTGTTAAATACACTGTTGGCGCTAATGCATATGGATACAAGGCCATGGGAGACTTGTTTGTTTTTTTATTCTTCGGAATTATTGGCGTTGTTGGTTGCTATTTTTTATTTTCAAAATCTTTAGGAAATCATGTTTTTTTTCTTGCCATAGCTATTGGGTGTATGAGTACTGCGGTTTTGAATTTAAATAATATGAGAGATAGAATCCAAGATGCTAAGGTTCAAAAAAACACATTGGCAGTGGTTTTAGGTGCTAAAAATGTAAAGACGTATCACAGTGTTTTAATAATCACAGCGCTTGTTTCTGCCCTGATTTATTTATTTGCTAGCCAAGCAAAACCACTTTATTATCTTGCGCTTATTGCTTTTATTCCTTTACTTATAAACATGTTTAAAGTATTTGAAAATGAAGATCCAGCTCTGCTGGATCCTGAGCTTAAAAAAATAGCGCTAAGTACTTTTGTATTTGCACTATTGCTTTTTGTAACAAGCTTTTTTTAAAACACAGTTGTGTATCCTTATTTTACATGAAAACTAATCAATATATTGTATTTTTAAATTCTTGTTTTTAAAGATCATGCACATAGTTTTATATTAATACATACCCATCTTGAAAGCACATTATAAAAAACATATTCTAGAATTTAAAACTCCAAGCGGCACCTCTCGCGGTATTTTAAAAACCAAGCAGGCATGGTTTATTGTTCTTGAAAATAATGGTGAATTTGGTGTTGGTGAGTGTGGTATGTTACGGGGGCTTAGTATTGATGACCGTCCAGATTTTGAACAAACATTACAATGGGTTTGTGCAAATATACATCTTGAAATGCAAAAGTTGTATACCGCATTAACCGAGTTTCCATCCATCCAGATGGGGCTAGAAATTGCTTTTAAGTCTTTGGCGGCTCATGATCCATTTCAAATTTATCCTTCTGCCTTTACAAAGGGAGAAGCCTCAATTGCAATCAATGGTTTGATATGGATGGGCGATAAGGCCTTTATGAGTAAGCAAATTGCCACCAAACTCAAAGAAGGTTTTAGTTGTATTAAAATGAAAATTGGCGCTATTAATTTTGATACAGAGTTGGCGCTTTTAAAGAGTATTAGACAAGAATTTTCTGCCTCTGAAATAGAAATAAGAGTTGATGCCAATGGGGCTTTTGATCCTAAAAATGCCTTAGAGAAGTTAAAACAATTGTCTGATCTAGACTTGCATTCAATAGAGCAGCCTATAGCTGTAAAACAATGGGACCAAATGGCCTATCTGTGTGAAAAAAGCCCGCTAGATATAGCTTTAGACGAGGAGTTAATAGGTGTGTTTTCTAATCAAGATAAACAGGCGCTGCTTCAACATATTAAGCCCCAATACATAATTTTAAAACCAAGTTTTATAGGCGGTTTTAAAGGGAGCGATTCTTGGATTGAGTTATCTCAGGCAAATAATGTACAGTGGTGGATCACATCTGCCCTAGAGAGTAATGTAGGATTAAACGCAATTTCGCAGTATACGTTTACAAAAAATAGTACATTGCCTCAAGGTTTAGGTACGGGAAGTTTATACACAAATAATATTGCATCTGCTTTACAGATAACAAAAGGGACACTGTGTTACAACCCTACTAAAAAATGGAATTTTAATTTATGAATTATATACAACAAGCAAATAAAGGAAAAAACGAACCTTGGATGTTCTTGCTTACCTTTTTGTTAACTGCAGGCCTATTTATTTATAGCCTGGTCATTTTTTTATTCTTTAGTGATGGCATAGACCTCGCGAAGCAACAACAAATGCTTTTTGAGTTAGTGCCTAGTAAAAATTTCTGGTTGGCATTTAACTTACTGCCCTTTGCCTTTTTATTAGGATTATTATTTCTACTGGTAAAAAAACTCCACCAAAGAAGCATACTTTCTCTCACTACATCAAGAAAAAAAGTAGATTGGTCTCGTGTGTTTTTCTCTTTTTCGCTCATTGTACTTATAACATTGGTTTCTTTTGGGATTTCCTACTATAACGATCCCTCAGAAGTGGTGCTGCAGCTTGATCCTGTAAAATTTGGGATATTAGTAGTTATTAGCCTTTTGTTTTTTCCATTTCAAATTGGTCTTGAAGAATATTTATTTAGAGGATACATGATGCAACATCTAGGAGTTTTACTTAAAAATAGGTGGATGCCATTATTTATTACTTCCATTTTATTTGGTGTGTTTCACAGCGCCAATCCAGAAGTAGGAGAGATGGGTTACATGATCATGATATTTTATATTGGCACTGGATTATTATTAGGTATCATGACCTTAATGGATGATGGTCTAGAGCTTGCTTTAGGTTTTCATTTAGGAAACAATCTATTGGCAGCCACCTTAGTAACCTCAGATTGGTCTGCGTTGCAAACAGATGCTGCTTTTAAATTTACAGCAACCCAAGCTGGCACAAGTACTTTAATTGATGTTATTTTACCTGTATTGGTTTTATATCCTATAATTTTATTAATATTATCAAAAAAATACAACTGGAATAACTGGAGTCAAAAACTCTTTGGAAAAGTAGCTGTATCCAGTAATAAGAATAGTTAAATTTTTAATGTAACCAATCTAGAGATACACCTGTTATAAATATATCACTTTTGGAACCATCAATAAAGCTACATCCTTCATTTAAATTTAACGGCCTTGAGTTTGAAACCTCAGAAGAAATTGTCCTGTTTGCTAAACAGCTAAAAGAAAATGGAGCTTCACATGAAATTGCAATTGCAAAATTTATTGTAAAGTGGTTTAACGAAAAACCGTATATAAAAGTTAAGACCTCAGGCTCTACAGGTACTCCTAAGAAAATCAAACTACTGAAAATAAATATGGTTCATAGCGCTTTTGCTACTGGGGTATATTTTAATCTAGGTACAAATAACACAGCGCTTCTTTGCCTGTCTGCAAAATATATTGCTGGTAAAATGATGTTGGTACGCGCCTTAACCATGGGCTGGGATTTGCATGTAGTGGCTCCAGATAAGGATGCTATCACACAATATGATAATACCTATGACTTTGCTGCTATGGTTCCATATCAGGTATATCATACCTTAAATGCCCTAGACAAAATTAAAAAACTTATTATTGGAGGAGGTGTTATAGATCCAGATTTAGAAGCCAAATTACAAACAAAGTCTACACAGGTCTATGCTACTTATGGCATGACAGAAACCATTACCCATGTAGCTGTTAGGCGCGTGAATGGTGAAGACAAAACCAATGTGTATTCTGCCTTACCTAATGTTAGTTTTGATTTAGATTCTAAAGGTTGTTTGGTGATTGATGCCCCTATCCAAGGCAGCTCAAAGGTTATTACAAATGATGTTGTTACCCTGCATGATGCAAAAAGTTTTGAATGGCTAGGAAGGTATGACAATGTAATTAATAGTGGTGGTATAAAACTATATCCAGAAAAAATTGAACTGCTACTGCGTGATTTTATAAAAGTTCCTTTTATTATTTCCTCTTTGCAAGACGAGGCCCTTGGTGAACAGCTTATTTTAGTTCTGCAACTCGATGATCCAAAACAGGCAGGAGCCTATCGTGAGGTAATCTCTGAGTTAGAACCTTACCATAGACCTAAAAAAATATTTACTCTTTCTAAATTTCCGTTAACTGAAACGGGTAAAATAAAGCGTAGTTCTATTAAAGACTTAATTAAAGGCTACAATTAAAGCACAGGACGGGGCTAGGGTGATGTTATTTTTTAGTTACTTTTTTTATTTTTTAAGTATCTTTAAAAAACAAATACTAGGCTCATGAAACATTTCTTTTCTCTTATTTTTTTAACACTTATTTTTTCTGTAGCACCAATCTCTGTGGCTTATTCACAAATACTACCTGAGCGAGAGCGGGCAACCTTGCGTGATGAAATTTTAAAAGATAGGTTTGACAACCTGCTACCTCAACTTATGGATGATACAGGCATCGATATGTGGCTTGTGATTGCCAGAGAATATAATGAAGATCCAGTAATGCGTACAATGCTTCCAGCAACCTGGCTGAATGCTCGCAGAAGAACCATTTTAGTTTTTTATAGAAATAAAGAACAAAATACCCTCGAGCGTCTTGCCGTTGCTAGGTATGATGTTGGAGCCAACATCACCTCTTCTTGGAATAAAGAAATACAACCCAATCAATGGGAGCGTTTGGTAGAAATTATAAAAGAGCGTCCTGTTGAGAAAATAGGGATTAATATTTCAAAGCATTTTGGTATTGCAGACGGCTTGGTAAAAACAGATTACCAAGAGCTTATGGAAGCTTTGCCAAGTGATTTGGAAGAAAAAATAGTTTCTGCAGAAAAACTTGCTATTGGCTGGATAGAGACTAGAACAGAAAAAGAAATGCTTCTTTACAATCAATTAGTAGACATTACTAGCGCTATTATTGACCAGGCATTTAGCGCCGCAGTGATTACTCCAGGGAAAACAACTACAGATGATATTGTTTGGTGGATGCGGCAAAAGGTTACTTCTTTGGGCTTAGAAACATGGTTTCATCCAACCATAGACATACAAAGAAATAACGAGGCTCTGCAAAGCCACATATACTCATTCACCAAAGGCGAAAAACAAAAAACAGTGCTCCCTGGTGATTTGTTACATTGTGATTTTGGAATTACTTATATCTCATTAAATACAGATTGTCAAAGACATGCTTATGTTTTAAGAACGGGAGAAACTCAGGTGCCAGAATTTTTAGCTACTGCCTTTGCAAAAGGCAATCAAGTGCAAGATATTTTTACAGGAAACTTTAAGACCGGCAGTACTGGAAACCAGATACTAGCCATGTCTTTAAAACAGGCGAGAGATAAAGGCCTTAGGCCTTCTATTTACACCCACCCTTTAGGTACCTATGGACATAGTTCTGGTACTACTTTGGGTATGTGGGATAGCCAACAAGGAGTACCTGTAAATGGTGATTACCCATTGCATGAAAATACCGTTTACGCCATTGAGCTTAACACGACTGTTACTATAAAGCAATGGAAAAAAGACATCAGAATAATGCTTGAAGAAGCAGGTTATTGGGGTGCTAATGGGTTTAGGTATGTCAATGGCAGGCAAGAGGCTATTAAAGCTATTGCTTGGTAGAGAAATTAGACCTGAATAACACCCAAATTAAATTGTTTTTCAATAGGTGCGTGGTTTGCAGCTTCAATACCCAGAGATATCCAAGTTCTTGTATCTAGCGGGTCTATAACGCCATCTGTCCAGATGCGAGAAGCAGCATAATAAGGAGATATTTGATTGTCATACCTAGCTTTTATATTGTCATAGAGTTCTTTCTCTTGCTTTTCAGATATTTTCTTACCCTGTTTTTTTAGTGAAGCTGTTTCTATTTGTAGTAATACTTTAGCAGCACTGTTTCCGCTCATTACTGCAAGATTAGCACTTGGCCATGCGGCAATCAATCTTGGGTCATAGGCTTTACCACACATCGCATAATTTCCTGCGCCATAGCTGTTTCCGATAATAATCGTAAATTTTGGCACCACACTATTGCTTACTGCATTTACCATTTTAGCACCATCTTTTATAATACCTCCGTGTTCACTTTTACTTCCTACCATAAACCCGGTGACATCTTGAAGAAAAACTAGTGGAATTTTTTTCTGGTTGCAATTGGCAATAAAACGCGTGGCTTTGTCTGCACTGTCACTGTATATAACACCTCCAAATTGCATTTCTCCACTTTTTGTTTTAACTAGTGTTCGTTGATTGGCTATGATTCCTACTGCCCAACCGTCTATACGTGCATAGCCTGTTAAAATAGTTTGGCCATACCCTTTTTTGTATTCTTCAAACTCACTGTTGTCTATCAATCTATCTATAATGGCCTGCATATCGTACTGCTCTGCTCTAGATCTTGGAAGTATACCGTATATTTCTTCGGGATCTTTTGCTGGCTTAGCGGCTTTTTCTCTGTTGTAACCTGCGGTATCAAAATCACCAATTTTAGAAACAATATTTTTTATTTTATCTAAGGCATCTTTATCATCTTTTGCCTTGTAGTCTGTAACGCCGCTAATTTCACAATGTGTTGTGGCTCCACCTAATGTTTCGTTGTCTATGCTTTCGCCAATTGCTGCTTTTACAAGATAGCTTCCTGCCAAGAAAATACTACCTGTTTTGTCTACAATTATAGCCTCATCACTCATAATTGGCAGGTAAGCTCCACCAGCAACACAACTACCCATAACGGCAGAAATTTGTGTAATACCCATGCTGCTCATTACTGCATTATTTCTAAAAATACGTCCAAAGTGTTCTTTGTCTGGAAATATCTCGTCTTGCATTGGCAGATATACTCCTGCGCTATCTACTAGATAAATAATGGGCAGTCTATTTTCTATTGAAATTTCCTGTGCGCGTAAATTTTTCTTCGCTGTTATAGGAAACCAAGCTCCTGCTTTTACAGTAGCGTCATTAGCTACAACAATACATTGTTTGCCCATGATATATCCAATTTTTACAACAACACCACCACTGGGGCAACCGCCATGTTCTTTGTACATTCCATCTCCAGCAAAAGCACCTATTTCTATAGATTTCTTTTTTTCATCTAATAGATAATCAATGCGTTCTCGGGCAGTCATTTTTCCTTTAGCATGATGTTTTTCAATCCGCTTTTCACCGCCACCAAGTTTTACTTTAGCAAAACGTTTGCGTAAATCTGAGAGAAGTAACTTATTATGATCTTCGTTTTTATTGAAGCTAAGGTCCATAGTGTTGTTTTATACCTGTAAAAATACGAAACTATACTATTATCAATATGGCAAAACTATTTTAAATTCACGATATTTGCCATATTAGTCCTTACCAAAGGTTGGTTTTTTTCTAATCGAAATCTTAGGCCGAGTTTTTGTTTTTTAAACTTCAAAAATAAGTCCTAATTATTTTTGAGAATTTCCTTCTAGAGTTACGGCTGTAAACAAACCTAATAGTATTCGCTATTGTTATTTTTATAATAGCTAAAAACAACCACCCATGATGAATAAAAACACTGTTTTGGGATACGCTACACTGATAATGATTATTGTTGGCTTATCACTTATTGCACTTGGCGCATTTAAATATGATGATGTTGCTGGTTGGGGATTTGCATCCGTAGGAATTGGCTTTTTTGCCATTGCCTGGGTATTCAACGCATTAAAAGGAAGAATGTAAATCACGATATTTTTTAAAACTATTAACTATTAATTATCAATAATGTCTGACGATAAAAAAGTAATTTTCTCAATGTCTGGATTGACAAAATCATTCCAGAATGCACAAACACCTGTGCTTAAAAACATATACCTAAGCTTTTTCTATGGAGCTAAAATTGGTATTCTAGGATTAAACGGTAGTGGTAAGTCTACCTTGCTTAAAATTATTGCAGGAGTAGATAAAAACTACCAAGGTGATGTTGTTTTTTCTCCAGGTTATACTGTTGGTTATTTAGAACAAGAGCCTCAATTAGACCCTGAGAAAACAGTACTAGAAATTGTAAAGGAGGGAGCCGCAGAGACTGTTGCTATTTTAGATGAGTATAATAAAATTAACGATCAATTTGGTTTAGAGGAGGTCTACAGCGATGCAGATAAAATGGATAAACTCATGGCGCGTCAAGCTATATTACAGGATCAAATTGATGCTAGTAATGCTTGGGAGTTAGAGACCAAATTAGAAATTGCTATGGATGCCCTAAGAACACCTCAAGGGGATACAAAAATAGGCATTCTATCTGGAGGTGAACGCAGGCGTGTAGCCCTTTGTAGACTGCTGTTGCAAGAGCCTGATGTACTACTTTTAGATGAGCCTACCAACCACTTAGATGCAGAAAGTGTACATTGGCTAGAGCATCATTTGGCGCAATATAAAGGAACGGTAATTGCCGTAACTCATGATAGATATTTCCTTGATAATGTTGCTGGTTGGATACTCGAACTAGATAGGGGTGAAGGAATTCCTTGGAAAGGAAACTACTCTTCTTGGCTTGATCAAAAATCCAAGCGTATGGCTCAAGAAAGTAAAACAGCCAGTAAGCGTCAAAAAACATTAGAACGAGAACTAGAGTGGGTACGTCAAGGTGCTAAAGGAAGGCAAACAAAACAAAAAGCGCGTCTAAATAATTATGACAAGCTAATGAGCCAAGATCAAAAACAACTAGACGAAAAGCTTGAAATATACATACCAAATGGACCTCGACTAGGAACCAATGTTATTGAGGCTAGCGGTGTTAGTAAGGCTTATGGAGATAAATTACTGTATGAAGATTTAAATTTTAATTTACCCCAAGCAGGAATCGTTGGAGTTATTGGGCCAAATGGTGCTGGTAAAACAACTATTTTTAGAATGATAATGGGCGAGGAGACTCCAGATAAAGGGTCTTTTACTATTGGTGAAACGGCAAAGGTTTCTTATGTAGATCAAGCCCACTCTAACATTGATCAAGATAAATCTATCTGGCAAAATTTTAGTGATGAACAAGAACTGGTACTAATGGGTGGCAAAGAGGTTAATTCTAGAGCCTATTTGAGTAGATTTAATTTTACAGGAAGTGAGCAAAACAAAAAAGTGTCACTTCTCTCCGGAGGTGAACGAAACAGATTACACCTGGCCATGACCTTAAAGGAAGAAGGTAATGTACTCTTACTTGATGAACCAACCAATGATTTGGATGTAAATACACTAAGGGCCTTAGAAGAAGGTCTTGAGAATTTTGCAGGTTGCGCTGTTGTTATTAGTCATGACCGTTGGTTTCTAGATAGAATTTGCACTCACATACTAGCTTTTGAAGGAGATAGTCAAGTCTATTTCTTTGAGGGAGGTTTTAGTGAATATGAAGAGAGTAAGAAAAAACGTTTGGGTGGTGATTTAATGCCTAAACGTATTAAATACAAAAAGCTAGTTAGGTAGTTTATACACCTATAATTTTAAAATACCAAGGTACTTATTATTGCCTTGGTTTTTTTATACCCTGTCTTAATTTCGTTATATTTATAACTCACTACAGGTTTAGTTATATTGTGTATTTTTATTTTAAACGAAAATTTATTTTTATGAAATTTTTTATCGATACTGCCAATCTAGAACAAATTAAAGAAGCACAAAGCCTTGGTGTTTTGGATGGAGTTACCACAAACCCATCTTTAATGGCTAAAGAAGGCATTACAGGCCATCAAAATATTTTACAGCACTATATAGATATTTGTTCTTTAGTAGATGGAGATGTCTCTGCTGAGGTAATTGCTACAGAGTACCATGCAATGATTAAAGAAGGAGAGGCTCTAGCAAAACTTCATGAGCAAATTGTGGTTAAAATACCAATGATTAAAGATGGAATTAAGGCTATTAAATACTTTAGTGATCGCGGTATAAGAACCAATTGTACTTTGGTGTTCTCATCTGGACAAGCATTACTTGCCGCTAAAGCAGGTGCAACTTATGTCTCTCCTTTTATTGGAAGACTTGATGATATATCTACAGATGGGCTTAATCTGATATCAGAAATTAGACTTATTTATGATAACTATGGTTTTGAAACTCAAATTCTTGCTGCCTCTGTAAGGCATACCATGCATGTTTTGGATTGTGCGAAAATTGGTGCAGATGTAATGACGGGTCCTTTGTCTTGTATTGAGGGACTGCTTAAACATCCCTTAACAGATATTGGACTTGCAAAATTCTTAGAAGATTATAATAAAGGAAATTAAGTCTACTATTTTTTGTTAAGATACCCCAGTAATAAAGATTCAAAATTCTGATTAAATAGATTTGAGTTTCCTTCTAGAATAATACCTCCTTTGTCTACAATCATGGCTTTGTTTGCAGAATTAATAAAAAGTGCATTTTTTGCAGCAGTACTATTTTTTAATTGATATTCATTTTCTTGATTGTATCCAGAACTAATAACTGTTTGACTCCAGGCAGCGAAATCTGTTCCGGTGTTAATACCCACAAAAGCATACTCTGGATATTTGGTTTTTAAATCTGCAATACGCACATGAATTTCTTTGTAATGTTTAACAGATTTACTATTCCAGAAAAAGAAAACTGTTTTGGAGGCATTGATTTTTTGAAGTGATATTATTTTATTGTTCCCCGTTATTAAAGCAAGATTTGGTATGAGCTCACCTGCATTTATTTTGGCAGTATTGTGGGCGTATCTCTCTACCTCTTTTTGATGGACCTCATTGTGGTCTAATTTTTTAAATAAAGCTACTAAATCATGCTCTTTTTTACTGTCATCTGCATGAATTAAATACCTTTTAACAGTATTATACAATAAATTGTCATGTAACTGTTTGTTGGTGATTAAGCTGTCAATGAGTCTTAATTTTTGTGTTTGATGCTCATAAGATGTTTTGTTAAAAAAGGTTTCTTCTTTTTTATGGCCATCATCAGCAAGATTATCCAGGTATCTATTAATAAATTGATAATAGGTATAATAATTTTTTAAGGTGTTATCGTTAAGCTGAATGCTGTCTCTGTAGGTAAAGAAGTTTTCTGGATATTGTATTTGCTTGTGAGAGCTAACTACTTTTTTTGAGGATAGATAAAGCTCTTTTCTGGAGTAGTAATTGTAGTTTATGTTTGACAGGGCAATGTGTATAAATGATTCACTAGGTTTTTCTGAAATAATAAATTCATCCAATTCTCTTAGTAATGCCTTTTTTGAATGCGCAATTTCTTTTTCAAAGGCCTTTGGGTTTAATTTGTAAAGCTCTGGCAGTCTTTTGTCTTCCTCTTCATTTTGTAAAAACAAATTCATCAAGAAATTGTTTTTTTCTGCACCCCGACCACTAAAAGCTAATGATTCATCAAAACCAACAGTGTTTAATCTAAACATTATGCTATCTCCAGGTTCTATAAATATATATTGTAGTTCTCCATGTTTTATGATGTAGAGATTTGTTTGTAGGTTTTCACAATGGAAATCAAAAGATCCACTAGTGTTTAAGGTGATGGTGTCAAGTCTTTTATCTTGATGGCTTAAGAGAACATAATCCATCTTAGGATTAATAATTTGCCCACCTAGATATGTGGTGACCCCGTTCTTATCTTTATTGTTACAAGATAAAAAACAGCTACACGCTAATATGAATAATAAATGTTTGGTCAATTTTGGTTGTCTTAACATAACAAATATATACCACTGTTAAATGCTAGGTTGTTAATATGTCGTTAAAACAAATTAAAAAAGACGAATCTTTATTTAATATCCTATTATTGGCTATTTTTGCCCCAAAATTTAACACCCTATATAACATGCTTTCAGTTTCTAATCTTTCGGTACAATTTGGTAAAAGAGTGCTTTTTGATGAGGTAAATACAAAA
>Ga0209502_10001867_pt1 | contig 18491 bp, 19 predicted proteins | sample ArcticOcean_MG_C_10_FD_187442 | JGI IMG/M metagenome (GOLD analysis project Ga0209502, IMG submission 187442) | Marine microbial communities from western Arctic Ocean - ArcticOcean_MG_CB11_90 (SPAdes) (version 2) | ecosystem: Environmental > Aquatic > Marine > Oceanic | place: Arctic Ocean... | reverse complement strand
TGAAACTCTAACTCTGACAATAAACACGATTAAAGAAAATACTCAGGTTTTTATCGACGGTGTCTATCAGGGCAAGTCTAACTATAGTATCTCTGGAACTACCCTGACGTTCTCAACCGCACCCCCTGCTGGATCTGCTGTCGAGTGCGTCACCATGACCCAAACTGAAATCAACGTCCCAATAGATAACACAATTACATCTGCGAAATTGTCAGGTGCTTTGACTACTCCAAGTACTCTTGTAGCTACTGGCAAGATAACAGCAGACGCTGGCATAGACATTGATAACATCAACATTGACGGTACTACGATTGCCCTAAGCTCTGGTGATTTAACACTAGATGTCGCAGGTAGTATGATTTTCGATGCAGATGGTGCTGATTACTTCTTCAAAAATGGCGGGGTAGAGGTTCTTAGAATCTCTGGAGACGCTACTCCCGCGAATGTTACTATGCGAGTAATGCCTAGCGATGGCGATTTTATAATTAAAGGCAACGATGGCGGCTCAACCATCACAGCTCTCACCCTTGATATGTCAGACGCAGGGGCAGCTACGTTTAGCTCTACTGTATCGGCTACAGAACTCACAGCAACAAATGGTGTTTTAAATTTAGACGATAACGGTTCGCACAACGGAATTATAAACGCTCCAGCCTCCTTATTTGTAAATATTGATTCTGATGGCACTAACACTGGCGAACTCTTTGCTATTGCAAAAGACCGGACAAGCACCAGTGGTGGCACTGAGTTATTTCGGGTGCAAGAAGATGGCTCCGTGGGTGTTGGTACATCAAGCATAACTAACCCATACAGCCAAACTAATCATACAGACGTAAACATAGATGGTACTTGGGGTGGTGTCATCAGTTTTAAGCTGGGCGGAGCAACAAAAGGCTGGGTTGGACAGAGAAGCTCTGGCAATGAAGACATGGTTATCGGTGCTACGGCGGGTCAAGAACTGCTTCTATACGCAAACAATGTCGAAAAGTTGCGGCTTACAAGCGATCAAATCCGGATCGGAGGCGGTGCTACCGCCTACACAATTTCCCAATTTGAGATCTCTGCATTGGCAGGAGTAGACAGACATAGCCGAAGCATTAACAGTGGTGGCAATTCACATATTGCTGGCAGCGGTCAACGTTCGGTTATGGTAGAGGGTGTGGTGGCAGTAGACACCGTTTCTGCTGGAACAATCTTAACGATCCCTCATTATTCTCAAACTGGTCTTTGGCGACCAATGATGGTTGAGCTTATGTTTGTCACTGGTGAGTATAATCGAACTATCGGGTCTACTGGCGGCTGGGCAAAATTTGGTTACAGCGTTTTGAGTACCGTTAACGGTTTAGCGACTATGGGTTTCGGCGGCAATGTTTCTGGAGTTTCGGCATCTGGGATAAATATCTTGATTTCGTTCGGCGCAGGATACACCAACGGGCTTGCAAATTTTGAGGGTGTTTGCATGCACTATAAAGTGATGGGCATCACGCCAGATTATTTTCAAGCGTGGAACGCCACATTAAATTAGGAGCACAGAAAATGGCGCAAGAAATAAAAGTTTTGTATTTAGACAGTGATAAATCTGTAGCTGGGTTTGTGGGCGCTGAACTAGATACGTCAGTGGAGATTGAGCCAACGATGCAGGAAAACGGAATAAGCGTAGCCCCGCAAGTTTTGTCCTTCGATGATGACGTAAATATTACATACGATTTAATATCAGTAGATGAAAACGGCGTTGCGAGCAAAGCGTGAAAACAAACAACACAGAGAATAACTAATGGCACTAACCAAAGTTTCCAGAGGGCTACTGTCAACTGGCATTGTTGACAATTCCAACGCTACTGCGATCACCCTTAACGCTGACGAGTCGGCTACGTTTGCTTCTAGTGTTACTGCTAATCCTTCTGGCGGTGTAGTTACACTTGGCACATCTGGTCACCTTACATCTAAGCAGAGTCTCGATGTCGCTACAGCAGGTGGTAGATTTATAGGCTCAAGCAACAGAGGCGTGTTAGGACAGATAAGAATTGAGCAAACTGCTAATAGCACTGATGGCGGCTATATAGCATTTGATACATCTCCCAGTGGCTCTACCTCACCACAGGAACGTATGCGTATTGATGGGGCGACAGGCTCCGTGGGTATTGGAAAGACTCCGTTAGGTAACAACTTATCTCCTGCGCTAGAGATGGAGTCAGGTGGAACCATGTTCGGCTATGGTGATGCAATGTATCTTACTGGTAACTTGTATTACAACGGTGGTTGGAAAGCCGTTGCTACAGGCGCAGGTGCTAGTATAATTTTAGATGGGACCGGACCTAAATTTTACACAAACGCTTCTGCATCTGCGGGAGCCACAGTTACTCCAGTAGAGCGTATGCGCATAAACGAATCGGGACACGTAGGTATTGCGGTGGTTCCTTATGCGTGGAGAACAGCTTACGCCGACAAAGTTCTTGATTTAGGCACTCACAGTGCGCTTTACGACCAGTTTGGCGGCTCCACATTTTTAGTTAATAACTTTTACCGCTCTAGCAACGGTGATTTTAAATACAAGACAACAGCCGGTGTAACTGCAATTACGTTGGATGCAGGAAGCGTTGGGTTTTTGACTGGTCCCTCTGGTACAGCAGGCGCAACAGCGACACTTACAAACCGAATGACCATCGACAGTAGCGGTGATGTCTCTATGCCGTATAAAGCATACGCATACGGTAGAATTGCGGGAAATCCCTCTAATATAACTAATCAGTATGGAATTGCGCTTACTACGACAAGCTACCAAAATTGTACTGTTCAAACTAATTCCACTCATGGACCGGGAATTACAATCACAAAAGCAGGATTTTATACATTATATATGTCTTTGCTATATGACCCCGTTGGGAACTATGTTTACTTAGGGTGGTGCGTAAATGGCGTACAGATACAACACTGGCACTCCGCGCATACCGTATCTAATCATGATGCAGTTTCTTCCATAGGAAGATATTTAAATGTTGGCGATCATGTGACTATCGAAAACAATAGTCAGGATATTAGTACGATCTACGGAAATAACCATTCGTCGTGGTACATCTGTAAAATAGGATAATAAAATGGAGCTAAATAACGAACTAAAAGTACTACTAATTAAAACAGAAACTCATAAAGATGAGGCTGCTGCTGTTGGCGTATTTAACACGATACGTGATTTAGATGATATTGATGAAACCTCCGCGTATGAACAAAGATTAGAAATGTTCTACTCTAAACACCGTCAGCTTGGAACTACAGATTCAGAGGGAAGTTGGACCGAACCAACAGAAGCAGAGTTAAGAGCATCATTAATTGAAAATGAGTATGTGACCCCCGATGTTACAGAAATTTGGGAGTTACATAAATATGATAGTGAAGCAGCTTATAACTCTGATCAATATGCGAGAGATCGAAAAGCTAAGTACGATTTACTCAACCAAGACGAAATGCGATTTGATGATGCTGTTAATGGTACGACAACATGGATTGATGCAATTCAAGCAATAAAAGCGGCACATCCAAAACTCTAGGAGAACAACTAATGGCATTAACAGAAATCCCTTTAGAGCTGTCAAGTACTCCGTCGATTGTCGATAACGGCAACGCTACGGCGATCACCATTGGGGCAGACGAGTCGGTTGCGCTAGGTGGCACTCTTTCCCTTCCAAACGCTAACGCCACAAATGAAATAAGCTTCACTGGCACTGAGTTCACCAACGTCCTATCCGCAACAACCAGTGGGTTTCAGTTTGGTACTACTGGCGCTGGTTATTTGCAGTTTTTGACTGGTAATACAGCACGGATGACCATTGATGGGTCATCAGGGAACCTGTTGTTGGGGACGAATACCACAAACATAGCCACGGAAGGCACTGTGATTTACGGCTCTGGAAATGAAGGCGTTATGCAACTTTCAAGCACTGCTATGACTGCGTTGTATGTTAATAGAAGCAATGATGGGGAATTAGTTCAGTTTAGAACTGGCGGCACCACAAGCAAAGGAACTATCGGGACTACGACAAGCGCAGGAGGCTCACGTTTTGCCATTGGTGGTGTTGGTGACCCCGGAATCATTTTTGCTGGCACAGGCGTTTTCCCTTCCGCTGGGCTTACTGCATCAAACGGTGCCTCTGATTTAGGATCTGCAAGCTACCGTTGGAAAGACCTCTACCTCTCAGGCGGGGCATACCTTGGCGGGACTGCTGCGGCTAATAAATTGGATTCGTACGAAGAAGGCGCATATACACCTACAATTACAACTTCATCTGGAAGTATTTCCTACGCAGCACAACAAGGGGGTTATGTAAAAGTAGGTGATGTCGTTCACTACTGGATACGTTTAGCTGCAACTTGTACGGCTACAGCAACTTTATATAACCTCAGTCTTCCTTTCTCTACGAGTGGATATAATGCATTTTTTTCTGGTCCCGCAGTTGGCAACGCTTATAACGTAACTCTAGGAACGGGAGGTACCATTTTGGGCGCTTACTATATACAAAGTAATAACGAAATGAGATTGCATTCTTATGGAAATAATACAGGACAGCTTGCTCCCAGCGTTACAGCAAACACTGCATTTGAAATTAGAATGGAAGGTTCGTACCGGGTAACAGCATAAAACAATTACGCCTAGTGGACTCTAGGCACAGACAGTCCATCCAAAGGAGATAAAAATGGCACTTTCAGAATCGACAGTAGAAGACAAGATTGAAGTAGTAGACTGCGGAGGCTGGAAAGTCATCCAAGTCCGCAAAGCTACCATCATTAGTAGGGATGATAACGAGATTAGTAGGTCTTTCCATCGTCATGTCGTGATGCCAAACGACGATTGGTCAGCAGAAAGCACAGAGGTTCAGGCGATGGCTAATCTTTTTCACACAGCAGAGGCAATCTCGGCTTATGAAGCAGCACAGTCTGCTAATGCTTTGCCGGTTGGAGGTGACGAATGAGTTATGTCCTTGATTTTTTCAACATCGCTACTGCACTGGTCGCGCTTGCATCCGCAGTGGCGGCAGTGACCCCCACTCAGATTGATGACAACTGGGTAGGTAAGGGACAAAAGCTACTGGATCTAGTGGCGCTTAATATTGGACGGGCCAAAGACTAAGTCTTTGATTTAGTTACAACTTTAAGTAGAATCAACAACATCCACCCCGCTATACCGCGTCCGCGACAGCAACCAACCCCCTTGGAGCATTATGGAATTTCGATACTTCAAAATTGAGGATTTTGACTGTCAGGAGACGGGCGAAAATCGAATGGATGCGGGGTTTATCGAGAAGCTCGACGAACTTAGAGAAACATGCGGCTTCCCGTTTTTTGTGACGTCGGGGTATCGCTCACCGCGTCACTCGCTAGAGATTAAGAAGAAGGCGCCCGGTTCCCATACCAAGGGCAATGCGTCGGACATATTGACGAGCAACGGTATGCAGCGTCTGGCAATAGTCAAACATGCTCTGGCCGCTGGCTTCACCGGCATCGGCATTCACAGGTCTTTTGTGCATGTTGACACGCGAGACTCAGAGCCGGTGATGTGGACGTATTAATGGACAGAGAGCAAAGGTTAGATAGATTCGAGCAGAAGCTCGACGCAATAAACGAGTCACTAATCTCACTGGCCCGTATCGAGGAGCGCGTGACAACCATACTCAAAAACAACGACAGCCTCGCAGAGCAGGTTAAAGATTTAGATAACCGGGTTGACGACCTTGAGGGCCAAACGCAGGTCCATCGATTTACGCTAGATAAGGGCGAACGACTCTTTTGGATCGCCACGAGTATTTTCATTGGAATCTTAGCCACTGGGGCAACGAACGTATGAGTGTTGTAGCCAGCTTAATCGGCCCTGTGAGTACGTTGCTTGGTAAGGTCATCAAGGACAAGGACAAGGCTGCTGCCTTGGCGCATGAAATCTCAACGATGAGCGAAAAACACGCCTTGGAACTAGCCAAGGGGCAAATGGAAATAAACAAGGTGGAAGCCTCTAATGCTAACATTTTTGTTTCGGGATGGCGTCCCTTTATCGGCTGGACATGCGGCCTTGGAATGTTCGGGAACTTTATCACAATCCCGTTTGCTAACTTTGCGCTCGCGCTGCTAGACATAGAGATAACGATACCTCTTGTGCCTTTGGAAACCATGATGCCAGTTTTGATGGGAATTCTCGGTTTGGGCGCAATGAGAACCTACGAAAAGAAAACAGGAGTAAGCCGATAATGGCGCTAGAGTCCTCAACATATATAAACGGTTTGGTAGCAACCAACCCAACCTCATCGGACGTAATATCGGACGGAGATAACCATATTCGACTGTTAAAGGCGACTGTAAAGGCCACCTTCCCTAACGTAACTGGCGCAGTCACCGCGACGCATAGCGCGATCAACAGCGCTGTGACTTTGGCAAACACAGCCACAAACGCCAACACCGCATCCGCGCTTGTGAAGCGCGACGGTTCTGGAAACTTTATCGCGGGCACAGTCACAGCAGCGCTGTCAGGAAACGTAACCGGCAACCTTACAGGCAATGTGAGTGGCAACGCTACCACAGCAACAACACTGGCGACTACGCGAAATATAGCCCTTAGCGGCGATGTTAGCGGCAACGCCAACTTCAACGGATCAGGAAATATAAACCTAGTCACAGCAGTCGCTAACGACTCGCACACTCACGACACCCGTTATTTCACTGAATCTGAAGCAGACGCTCGATTCTTGGGCATCAACGCCACCGCAGCATCTGCGACGAGCGCCACAACAGCAAACCATTCTAGTTACGCCCTTCAGTGGACAAATGCTAGGACACTTTCGCTGACCGGACATGCAAGCGGATCAGTGACCGTGCGAGGAAACGCCAACATGTCTTTAAATGTTGCTGTGGCTAACGACTCACATACGCACAACACTCTATACTACACCGAGACTGAGATGAACAGCCTCTTAGCCGGGAAGTTAGGGTCAACCGCCACCGCAGCCGCAGCAACTTACGCGGCAAGCGCAGGCAACAGCAACACCGTGGATGGGTACAGCATAAGCACCAGCGCGTCCGGGTCCAGCGCAAACACCATATATTTCAGGACTTAAAAATGCCTATTGCTGTCGGTGGAACAAACATAACGGACATAAGAATTGGTAGCACGGTGATAAACAGTGTGTGGGTAGGTGGCACACAGGTTTGGTCTCGTGCGCCAGCACTTTCTCTGACGGCCTCCCCAGCAAGCGGCAACAGTATCGCATATGGAACAAATTTTTCAGCGGGGGCGCAGGTCAACATATCCACAACCCCGAGCACGTCGGTTTCTTTCACTTTCACTGTGAACTCAACAACCGGAAACGGCAGTTTGTCTTACGGCTCGTCGAGCGGAACATCCACCCATGTGCGGCTTGTGCAAATTTATTCAGCAGGGCAAAGCGAGGTTTCGACGGCAAACGTCACAGTAAGCGCAAGCGTTGGCGGAAGCGTAATCGCAACCAAGGTTTGCACACTCCGTGCAGAAACTATTTTCGAAAACGAAGGCGGTGGCTAATGCCCTATTTACCACTCAGAAAAATCGGCAGCGGAGGGATCGTGTCAGATCTTGACCCTTACGATTTAGAGCTTACTCAGTTTCCCTCGGGAAACAATGTTACGTTCCACAGCGGACGGATTGGCAAGGCGCTGGGCCACAGCGTGAGAGAGTCCTTGAGCTTTGCGCCGACGCACGCCAGCGGTTGGCTTTTCGGCGGCAATAACACATTGGTTATGGGATCGCTGAACAAGCTGTACAGGTTTAACGGCTCCACGGTTTCAAACGTGACAAAAACGTCTGACGCCACAAATTATTCAAACAGCCCAAGGTGGCAATCCGCGCAGCTCGGAACGGCGTTTCTAATGAACAATGGCTCGGAGGCGCCGCAGTACCTAATTCCAAGCGGAACCCGTTTTGCGGATTTGCCGTCTTGGCCGAGCGGTGTGGTCACTAACTGCATAAAACCGTTCAGCAGTTTTTTAGTCATGACCGGATACGAAGCGGGGTCGAGCAAGCGTCCATTTACTGTGCGCTGGTCCGACGAGTACGACCCGTCCACGGTGCCCGGAAGCTACGACATCACAAGCACCACGAATCTTTCTGGTGAGAATACCCTTGGCGGACGAAACGGAGAGCTTGTTGACCAGCTTGCGCTCAATAACTCCAACATCATATACGCCGAGCGCGGTGTGTTTGCGATGGACTTTATCGGGGCGCCCTTCGTGTTCTCGTTCAGGGAACTCTTTGCAGACGATGGAATTATTAATCGCGGTGCCTGTGCAGGCATACCCAACGCGCACATCGTAGTCGGACAGAACGATATTTATTTACATGACGGATCTCAAAAACGAAGTATCGTCGATAATAAAGTTCGACGCACTTTTTTCAACGACCTAGCCGACACTCGCTCGATATTTTGTCAGACTATACCGGACACAACAGAGGTGTGGATTTGCTATGCAGACGGCGACGCAGCCGACTCAGAATCTGCAAACCGCGCATTGGTCTATAACTGGACACAGGACGCCTTCACTTTTATCGACCTTCCTAACGTAAGGTCTTTGACGGTGGCAGATAAAATGGACGTCAGCGGAAGTTGGACTAACACCGCAATCGGCACATGGTCCACAAACAGCCAGTACTGGTCCAACGTCTCCCTGAGTACGCAAGCAAATAACATAAAGGTTTTTGGTGCGGACTATGTTGCAAGCAAAATACGGCTCATGAACGACACAAACGGTTTAAGTGGCGGCTCTATGCAGGCGTTTTTAGAGGCCACAAAGATTGATTTAGACAGCGTGCTCGGTAAGCCGACGCAAAATATAAAGCAGCTAAAGGGCATCATGCCTCAAATCGAGGGCACTGGCACAGTCACCGTGCAGGTCGGTATCAGCGACGCACCACAGGATGGTATTCGTTGGCAGGAGTCAAAGACCTTCAATGTGGAGAGCGACCATAAGATTGATTTTAGAAGCAGCGGACGTTACTTCGCGCTTAGAATCGAATCTGACTCAGCTTCGGACTATTGGCGACTAACAGGCCTAGATATCGACGTGCAGGAGGTTGCCGGGCGGTGAGCTATATACCGTCGAATACCTCCGCCAACACAACAAACGGGTTGCGCAGTTGGCTCGTTCAGGAACTCAACAGAATAGCCAACGGTTTTACCGTGGCATCGCAAACAACAACAGTGCCAGTTATCACAGCAGAGCCATTAAAACCAATTATTGGTCAGGTGGTTTTTGCGGACGGAACGGCATGGAATCCGGGCAGCGGACGTGGGTTGTACTATTACGACTCCGGCTGGCAGCACATAGCATAGGAATATAACGATGGGATTATTTGGAATAGGCGGAAGCAAGTCAAAGAGCAGCTCTGACAGCAGCGCTAATACTTTTGTTGACAGAGCTCAAGCGCCCTATTTAAACGATGTTCGGTCTAGAGCTCAAAACCTAAACAACCAGGGAATGCCTGTCGAGGGAGTCGCGGGAATCAACCCCCGCCTCAACGCTGGACTGCAAAACCAGTTCGAGGGTGGGCGTAGATTTTCTAACGCTGGCTTAAACATGATGCAAGGCGGCTTTCGCATGGGTCAGGACGGATACGACTCGGCAAAGAAATACGCTAATAACGCTATCGGCCAAGGCGCTCAAGAAGGCTACGACTTTGCCAACAAGCAAGGCACAGGCTACGGGCAAGGTGCAGCTACATCCGGTATTGCGCAAGGAGGCGGCACGAACTTCAACCTGGCAACGGGTATGAGAGACTCGGCATCTGCCGCTGGACCGAACTTTAATTACGGTGCAGACGCAGGATCTGCGAGCAGATTTGGCGGGATGGCCGGTCAATCCTCTGGCACATCTAATCAGGGTTTTAACTTGAACAACGTCAACAACTACATGAATAACGACGTTTTAGATGGGCAAATCGACGCAGCAAGCAGAGACGTTACAAGAAATTTAAACGAAAACCAACTAACGGGAATACAAAGCGAGGCCGCACGCGGAATGAACTCCGGCAGCTCTAGAACTGGTATCGCCATGGGCGTCGCGCAACGCGGGGCGCAGGACGCAATTTACGATATATCCGCGAATATGCGCGGTAACGCATACAACCAAGGGGTTGGTATTGAGGCTAATCGTGCGCAGCAGAACGCGCAAATGGGGCAGCAGAACCAGCAGTTTAACACGGGCGCTTATAACTCGATGTTATCGCAGGGCTTTGGTATTGATGCATCGCGTGCTAGCGAGAACGCAGGCTACGGACAGCAAGCTAACATGTATAACGCTCAAGCTGGAAACACGCTCTTGGGGCAAGGATACGGTATCGGCGCCAGCCAAATTGGCGATAACCTAAGCAGACAACAGCAGGGTAATCAGTTTAACGCCGGGGCATACAATTCGGCCCGACAGTTTGGCACAGGAGCTGGAGCGAACGCATACAACAGCAACACCCAGGCTAATCAATTTGGCGCGAACATGATGAACGACTACGGAAACCAAGGTATGCGTAACATGGCAGCAGGGCAGAGCATGTTCAACCAGGGTAATCAATCACAATTAGGTTCAGGGCAGTACGGGCGAGATTACGAGCAGCAGCTATTCAATCAGCAATATCGCCAAAACATGGCGCCGTACAACTCGCTTAACTTCTACAATCAAATCGTTGGTGGGCCTAACAACCTGTCTAATTCATCAGCATCGAGTAGAGGCAGCTCGAGCTCTTTCAACCTCTCAGTCTAGGGATAACAGCACATGGCAGGCCAATTTTTTGACGTTGCAAGAGGCAATTTTGAGCTTGGGGACGAGGCTGCTCTATTGGAGCAAACACGCGCACAGTCTGGTGGGTACGACCCCTCTATTTCTCTACGAGGCTCTAACCTCACGCCTACTACGCAGGAACAAGCAAACGCTATGTCTAGTGCGGGGATGGATCAGCTAGACGATGGCACTTTTGCAGACCCCTACCTGAACATAGCGAGGAACAGAGACGCCCGTTATACGATGATGAAGGACAGAGACAAAGAGCAGCGAGAAAAAATCGCAGACTCTATGCTGTTTAAAGTTGGGGACACTTTGGCGGACACCGGACGAATGTTTTTGTCTCCGTTGTTTTGGCTGAAGGGCGAAGACACCACGCAGTTCGACCCAAGCGAAAGATTAAAAACCGGGTATACAAATCAGTTTCATGCGCTTGAGGGTCTACGAGAGGCCAACGTACTAAAATTTATGGAGGGTCGAGAGTCTCGAACACTGGCGGCAAACACATTAGAGATAAACCGCCGGAATACAAATCAAGGTGGGATGTCTACTCAGGAAAAGGAACTACGCAGCTTTGCGAGATCAAGCCCTGAAAGAATGCGAATGCTCCAAGCCGGTACAGGTGCAAGTTGGGACCAAATAAACAAAGAGTTTTTGCTTTCCCAAGACCGCGCCGTTGATCTCAAAGACACAAAAGGTGGTCGGTATATTTTAGCAAATAATCAAATGACCGAGGTAAAAGAAGCAGGCAAAAACTACTTAGATAACACCAAGGTTAACAGGGAGGGGGTTAACCAGGTAAAGACGCTTTTAGCGGCGTTGTCAGCCGATACTCCTGTATCTGACATCGCGGCTATATTCTCGTTTATCAAATCCGTAGACCCTGGCAGTACAGTAAGAGACAGTGAAGTTAAATTGTTTGCAGACACCCTGAGTTTGCTTAAAAAGCTTGAACAACAAATGGGTAAAGCTAAAACAGGTAAACTTCTAGGCGAGCAGCAAAGTAAAGACCTAAAATCTTATGCAGAGGTTTTGGGTAATATTTTTGCAAACAAAATTAAAGACGAAAACGCTTTAGCCCGTGCGCGCATGACATCCCAAGGCTTGGACAGCCGTGAGTTGCAGAGCCAATACATGGGAGCGTCTGCTGAATTTAACACTGTATTTGGAGCCGAGGCGCAAGCCGGGCCACAGGGCGACCCGAGCGCGGACATTGTTAATAACCTGTCTCCTGAAGACCTTGCTGCGTTTGGAATTAAAGAATAACAGAGCCCTGCACTAAATCCCATTTAGCCAAATTAATTGAGTCAGTAATGCCAACATTAAATGAACTTGTAAAAATTTACGATAGCCAACTAGGTCAAGATCCTGCGGCAGATGCGAACAGGCAGCAGATCATACAGCGAGAGATGCAGAGAAACCCAGGTGCAATTGACGACTCCCGTGGCGCAAGCGCAGGGATAAGAGCTTTGGTTGGCGGAACCAGACAAGAAGACAAGCTGGCTACGCTACAGTCACGCTACCCAGAAGCTGTACCCTATGGTCCAGACGGAGATAACTACCTCGCGGTCAACCGCCGCGACGGGCAACCGTTTTTGTACAACAATACGGGGTTCGATCTTGGTGACGTAGCAGAATATGGTCGAGAGATAACAACAGGTATCGCCGGTGTTGGCGCGGCTGTGGCGACATCGCCCGTCGCTGCAACTGGTGTTGGCGCAGCAGCGCCCTACGTCGCAGGCGGCCTTGCCAGTGCTGGAGCGGGAGCGCTGTACGACAAGGGGATGGAACACTTATATGACAGTGTTGACACCCGCACGATGGGCGAACAATTTGAAGACTACACAGTGGAAGGTGTTCTTGGAATGCTTCCAGTAGATAAGTTGAAGGAACCCGCTTCATTTTTAGCTCGCAAATTTGTAACTGGCCCCGCGCAGGACGCGGTACGGAAAGTTGTAGAAAAATACGGTATTAAAGCCACCGCTGGAACTGTTGGTAATGGGATGCTGCAAAGTTTTGAGGCTGGTACTCAAAGAGTTGGCGCCGCTATGGAAAACTTTAGAGTTGCAGCAGAAGAAATGTACGGAGGCATTGAAAAAGTAATTGAAGCCGGTTTTGATTCTATGGGAGGGCGAATAACCAGGATCACCGCTGGAGAAAACGCGGTTAATAAAGGTCAAAAATTTATTACGACGTTTCGATCAGAAGCTGATGAATTGTATAAAGCCGTGGACGAGTTTATTCCAGGTGATACGGCTATTGTTCCTGACTCTTTGTATAACACCGCAGGCGCCATGTTGGGGAAAGACGCTCTAGGTGAACTTTTTGAGCCCAACCTGGCGCGACGAATATTTGAAACCATCAATGGTGATGGCGCAACCGCATATGTCACAACTACGTATGCCAGCTTGGCGCAGATACGGTCTCAGATAGGTGAGCAAATAGCCGCGAAAGAAGTTGTTGGCCCTGGCAACGTGGGCCTGGGCAACGCTAAAAAACTCTACGCCGCCATAACTGAGGATATGAAGTCCATAGCACAGAACCAAGGCGACGAAGCTTTTGAAGCCTGGAACCGAGCTAATGAGTTCTACAGAGCAGGCAGCAAAGCTATCGACGATGTAATCGTTCCCAACATGACCACAAAAGGTGGGTCAGAGTGGCTTGGCGGTGAAAGCGTCATGGACAGGCTTGCAAAGCTAATATCAAAAGACCCAAAGAAACTGGCAGAAGCTAAAACCTCTGGCGTGCTAAACGACGATGATATGGCCGAGATAGGCGCCGGAGTGCTTGCAGATTTAGGTAAGGGCACCCCAGGCAGCTCACAAGTCATTAACGACACGCTTTCACCTACTCGCATGACAACGCAGCTAGGCGCTAAGGTCATGCATGAAGAATCTAAAGATATATTGTTTGGAAAAACTACAAACGAAATATTAGACGATCTAAGAGTCCTGGGTGCGCAGCTCAAGGAAACAGACCAATTGGTCAACAGATCAGGAACAGGTAACGCAAACGCATTTGGTGCGGGGCTAGGCGTGGTGGGCGCGGCTGTTGGTCAGCTTGCAACGGGCGACATCGCCACTGCGGCAGCCATGGGCAGCAGTGCTTTCCTTGGTGGTGTTGTGATGCCGTACCTAACGTCCAAAGGTATACAGTCCAGGCCTTTTGTTAACTGGGTTGCACAGGGTACAAAAAATGGCACTGGCAAAGAGTGGGTACGAGCGGGTGCGCGCATGGCAAGCAAAGAAGGTTTAATGAACGTCTACGAGGGTATTATCGAGTACGTTGAGGGCAACACAGGCGCTACTAATAACGAGACCAGTGGCGGTCTACTAGAGGATATTTAGATGGGACTTTTAGACATCATCAATGGCGCCAGGGAAATGAAAAATAATTTTGTTTCTTCTTTGAAAGGGCCAGGCAGCGCCTACGCAAAGGCAGAAAACTTTAAGGGAGATCTGCTCAACCAGCCAATGCGTGACATCGGTTTTGGTGACGCCCAACAAATACTAAAGCCCCCGCAAGCGATTAGCTTTGACGATGGCACGGCGCAAAACGCAGGCTTGCTAATGCAGCAGCAGCAAAAAAATATCGGCGCATACAACCCCAGCGCAGGCTTGATAGATCTAGGAAACATATCCCTAGAGACGCCTGACTTAACGGGCATCTACGGTCCTAATCAAGACAATTATTTGACTCCAGTTCAGCGCGAACAAAAATTGGTGAACGATGACAATTACGGGAAATTGCACGACGGGCCGAGTGGCACAAGCAACGCCTCCCCCAATGACGGCATATTGAGGATGTTTTAAATGACAGGACTATACGCGACCCATCTACAGCGAATGCTCAACAGAAGAGATAACCCATACATGATGGATCTTCGTCCTGACCGGCAAGCCATGGACCCAAACCTGGGGCCTATGCAAACAATACAGGCAGAAGGGTCTAGCTTGCGCAGCGGTGCGTACTCGTTAGCGGGAGAAGCACTTGGCGGAGGTAACGAAAACTACCAGCAGGGTCAAAACCTTGTAGAGGCGTCGGAATTTCTACCTGTCGTAGGAGGCGTCGCAGCAGCAGGCGACTACGCAGACGCCGTTCGCTCTGGCGACCCTATCGGTATGGGTATAGGTGCAGTAGGCATGGGTCTGTCAATGATCCCTGGCGGCAAAAAAATCAAAGGCAAACTAGACAAAGTTGGAGACGCCGCTAAAAAAGCGGTTAACGATTTTCAGCAAGAAGCTGCTATGGATGGTTTGCGCCAGGCTGCAAATAGGCAAGAAATCGTAGGTAAATCCAAAGATCGAGTTGGAACTACCGGACAGTACGTCGGAGCTCCGGCAGGAGTTGACACTCCAGAGAAGCTAGAAGAGCTCAGAGAAAACTACATTCAAAAAGTTATTAAAGGTGTGGACGGTGCGGATTGGTACGACGATTCCTCCGCCTATCTTTACGGCGCCGCTCCGCGAAACGCTGGGGGCAACGAACCTCCAGAGCTCGCTGCTCAAAGAGCCACCGACACCATCGCGGTGACGAGTCAGGGCACAAACGTAGACACTAATTTAGGCTTTACTGTCAAGGCCATGAACCAGCGCGCCACGGGGCAGCCTGTTGAGACCGGCAGGTTCCCCGCCTCTCAGAGCCCAAAGATTGAGCAAATTCTAGACGGCGAGGTTCCAGAGCTCGGTCCAAAGATCGGACCTTTCGCGGAGAACAACCAAGTTAGCTGGAACCCAGAGCTCGGCACTTCCCCCGTGAACGACATCTGGAACGGGAGAGCGTGGAACTATTATGATAAAAATGGTAAGCCCTGGGACGCAGGATTCTCGCCACAGCAGCACGCCTTCATGGATGAGCAAACCCAGATAATAGTGGACACCTTAAACGCTCGAAAGGCAGGTGGTAGATCAGATTGGAACGCGCTAAACACTCAAGCCGCTGCGTGGACGGGCGCAAAGATTGACGCAGGCAATATCAATCCACAAGACGCGGCAATGCACTACGGTGACTTTGGTGATAAATACGCAGCGAACGCCACGAGTGAGCAGATCCCAGGTGCGGGTACTGGACAGCTAGACGGTATCGTTGATCAGCCCTACCAGGTGCGCGAGGACTTCACTAACGACCCGAGGTCCACTTGGGATAACGAGGCTGGGCAAGACTCCATGTACTCAGGCGCTGGAATGTTAACCGAGCCCACCAATCGTAACGTCGGTTCCTACACCCCGGAATCAACTGGAGTCCTGGAAATTAACCCAGGTTCAGTAGCTCGACCATTGGTTCAAATGGAAGACATCAACAAGTCCAAAGCGTTGAGCCCGAGGGACGAGGGAATCCTCAACACCGTCGAGACGTCGAGAGCATTTGTTGATGTGCAGAACGGTGGCGCCTGGCACAAAATAATTCCAGGGGCAAAAGCTGGAGAGCAAAGTGGCCTGGCTATTCAAATGAAGAGCTCGCCAACTGAAGACCAAATGTTAGCGGTGACAAAACTGGCAGAAGACAACGGATTTATAGCTGTAGACACAGGCCAGGGCATCAACTTCATCAACGACACCTACAGTGACGTTGGCGCTGCGAGAACCGGCACAAGTTTAGGCAAGCAGCTCAAGAAAGGTCAGGTGCTAGACGCAGACAAAAATATTGTTAAGCAAAGCCCGTTTGTGCAGGACATCCAAAATATTTTAGGCGAAGACACAAAGCTTGACCGAGTGAAAATTGACTCTAACTATCTAAGCTTCGACGATGCGTGGCGAGCTGGTGAAGGCAGCGGCGCAGCTACCGACCAATTTATTGAGGAAATCCAAAAGAATAAAACTTTGAGGGATAGCCTCGAGCCCACGATTAGATCGAAGGCCGCAGCTAATATGGCGCGTGACGCTGAAGTGTCCGCCAATACCGGAATGCCTATACGGGAGGACGTTCAGAACGCCAGGCGCATTCTCGTCGAGGGCGGCATTGAGGCGCTTATGAAAGCTCGAAAAGCTGGAGCTATTCTTCCTGCGGTGTTTGTCGCGGTTCTTGCGGGGACTCAAGTGGAAGACGAACAAGCGCAGCCCGGTGGTTTGCTGATGGAAACCTCTTAACGCGATTGATGGCGCGAAGGAGATCCATCTCTTCGCGCTCTGTTCTTGGGCCTTCCCATATTTTTCCACCACCAGGTAAATCTTTATATGGCATTTTCTTTCTCCGTAGAAACAATTCTTTGTTGCACTGGCAACTATAGCTTGTCGAGTCTTTAGATGATAGCTGAAATATCCGCCATCGTAGCCGGTGTGAACCTAGCCAGCAACGCCCTCAAGCAGGCTGCTGGAACGGCTAACGACCTCTCAACGATTGGCAGCTTCCTCCAGCAGTTGGGTGGAGCCGAGGTGGAACTAGCCAAAGCCCAAAATCAGGGAGGGTTAAACGAGGCAGACGCGGTGAAGGCAGCGTTGGCTCGAAAAGATATCGCCGACACAATGACCCAGGTGAAAGACGCATTTGTCATAAGTGGCAACGGCCATTTATACAACGAATGCATGGCTGAAATGGCTTCAGCAAGAAAGGCCAAGCAACTTGCACTGGCGCAGGCAGTCGCTAAAAAAAAGAAAAGGATGAAAGAAATTAGAGATGTTGCGCTCGTGCTCGCAGCTTGCTTAACTTTTTTACCTCTGATAATTTTGGGTATAGTTTCGCTGTTGCTGAACAGGTGATTTTAGCTTTCGCTTTAATCGTGCTGGTCGAAGGCGAGCAAATTAGCACGGCCAAACCAATGGCTTTTAGAGACGTTAATCGATGCCGATATTTTGAAAAAAAGATTGAGCACCGGCAGCAAAACGTTACAGCCTATTGCCTGCCCAGATGGTTCCCTGCCTCAACAACCTTCAGCGATTAACGCTGACTGCACCAAATTTGCACCATTGCCCTGTAAGTCATTGATTTAATTGAGGCCCTCGGTTGTCCCAAACAAGCACGCTTTTTCGATTTTCTATCATTTTCAATCACTTAGCATAATTATAGTTAACACAATCAACCACTTAAACCCCTATCCGATAACGATTGATCCCTTTGGTGCTATTTGCCACTGCACCATCGACTGCACCACACCTCCCGTATTGACAACTTTGGGTTGTCAATAAACTTAAAGTGTAGTAAAGTCCTAGTTGTCTATATAATACGGAGAAAGACATGGGAACGATAGTTCAGCGAAATGAAAACTACAGGGCGCAAATTCGGCAGGCGGGCCAGCCCACAATGTCTAAATCTTTTAGCAAGAAGCAACTGGCGAAGGATTGGATTAGAGACACGGAAAACGCTCTCGCAAAAAACACATATCGAGCTGACAAGACTGTTTTGTCTGACGTGATTCAGAGTGCTTTCACGGTTCTTAAACTTACCGGAAATAAAGCTAAAAGCTATAACCAGATTGATAAACGCTTCGGACATTTCGCGCTAAAGGATCTGACGAGAGAGGTTTTTTTTAAGTTCGTGGAAGAGCGAAAGGGTGAGGTAAAGCCAAGCAGCCTCAACAACACATTCGTTTACCTCGGAACGCTGTTGCGATACGCCGAGGCTTATATGCTTCTGAAACCAAATATCGAGGAATTTAAGCTAGCGAAGGAGTGGCTTACGGGCCAAGGGTTTTTGGAAAAAGCAGACAGAAGAACCCGGAGGGTAAGCGACGACGAGATGCAGGCAATCAAAGACGAGTGGATTCTGGACGATTACCA
>Ga0209502_10001859_pt1 | contig 18527 bp, 12 predicted proteins | sample ArcticOcean_MG_C_10_FD_187442 | JGI IMG/M metagenome (GOLD analysis project Ga0209502, IMG submission 187442) | Marine microbial communities from western Arctic Ocean - ArcticOcean_MG_CB11_90 (SPAdes) (version 2) | ecosystem: Environmental > Aquatic > Marine > Oceanic | place: Arctic Ocean... | reverse complement strand
CGGTGGAGTTTGGCAATGCCATATGAGTGCATAGAAGTTACAAAGAATAATCACGTCACTAGTGTGTTGCTGAATCGCCCCGACGCGATGAATGCCATCACGCCAGAGATGCACCATGAACTGCAGGCTGCGTTTGATGATTTTGCAGCGGACAGCGATCAGTTTGTTTGTGTTATTCGGGGTGCGGGTGAGCGCGCGTTTTGCGCGGGGAGTGATCTGAAAAACATTGCCGCTGGGGGGTTTAAAGCGTATCCCAAAAGCGGCTATGCTGGATTAATCGAGCGTTTCGACCTTAATAAACCACTCATTGCGGCAGTTGATGGTTTTGCGCTTGGTGGCGGTTTTGAAGTGGCGCTTGCCTGCGACATTATCATTGCAACCAATCGCTCAAGTTTTGGACTACCAGAGCCTTTGGTGGGTGCGGTCGCACTGGGTGGCGGTGTTCACAGGCTGGCTCGACAAATAGGCCTTAAACAAGCGATGGGAATGGTACTCACTGCTGACCGTGTCACGGCAGAAGAAGGCTTTCGGATGGGTTTTATTACTCAGTTGGTGGAAGCGGAGGCCCTTGATGCAGCAGTCATCGACGTCTGCCAGAAAATTTTACGTTGCGCCCCGTTGTCCGTTGCAGCCTCTAAAGAGGCCATGCTAGCAGGCCTTGGTGAACCAGACCTTGCTACTGCGATGCGTGAACAGGAGAACTACCCTGCGTTTTACAAATGGCGTCGAGCTGAAGATACCGTTGAAGGGCCAAAGGCGTTCGCTCAAAAGCGCGCGCCGAACTGGCAAGGGAAGTAATATTTCAAGCGCTTCCTGGTAGAACCCAATGAAGGCGACTCCTGGAGCGTTATCTCCTGCTAACGACTGGTGATTCCCCCTGCCGACGATTTGATTGCGCGCTTTAGGGGCTGGTCCTGAAAGAGAGTCAAAAAGGCGTTCGTTGATGTTTCCTTGTTTTATTTCTAAGAATCAATGGTCTGTCGTTCCCCAGGGCTTCGTAATCTATGGGATAGTGGTAAATATCATCCTTTATTCGGCCTTGCGTATCCTGCTTGTATAAAGTTTGATGACAGTCCTATCATGTTGTTCGGTATGGTGAATACCTTTTGACTATTTTCTTTACCTAACGTTAGATCTAACTTTTAACCAAGGGCTAAGCCGCAATGAATTTTGAAACCATTCTTGTTGATGTCGAAGACGGCATCATGACGATAACGATGAACCGCCCAGAACGTTTGAACGCATGGACCCACCAGATGGGTCGTGAAATGGAGGCGGCGCTGAAAGAGGGCAACAGTGACGACAGTGTCGAAGCGTTTGTTGTAACAGGTACTGGCCGTGGGTTTTGTGCTGGCGCTGACGTGAAAGATCTTTTCCAGGCGCAGGCAGAATCAGGGGAAGCGAGCCAGGGCTCCAGGGAACCGGGAAACTGGGTTGCTACCGTTAGGAACTCGAAACCGGTGGTCGCCGCGGTAAACGGCGCGGCGATTGGCGTGGGCCTGACCCAGATACTACCAATGGATTACATTATCGCCGCATCCGGCGCCAAGCTGAGTTGTCGGTTTATTAAAATGGGGCTTGTGCCGGAACTGGCAAGTTCGCACTTTTTGGTGACCAGGTGTGGCATGGGGGCTGCCAGCGAGCTCATGCTGTCCGGTAAAACGGTCACTGCCGAAGAGGCAAAAGAGCTTCGGTTGGTAGACAAAGTTGTCGCACCAGAGGAACTGCTGTCACAAGCATCAGCCGTCGCGAAGTCCATGGGTGAGAATCCTCAGTCTGCCCTGGCAATGGTGAAGGGGCTTATCTTCGAGAACATGACAGAAACAGACATCCGTCTGGTACAAAAAAGGGAATTGGATGCTCTGATGAAGTGTTATGAGTCTGCTGAACATAAAGAAGCGATCGCAGCGTTTCTGGAAAAGCGTGATCCTGATTTTAAGGGTGTTCGAGGGACCTAGTTCCCTTTCAAGATGAGTGGATTTCCCTATCGTCTGCTGGATGCAGCTTGCCATCTAAAGCTTAATGAGATCGGCTCTGGCGATATGTTTTACTTTTATACGTTGCTTCGCAGTGATTCAGGGCCTCTTATTCGGTGACTTTATTAAAAAAAATTATGGTATGCATTATGGTAGTCAGTTCATCGGCCCTCGCTGAGCCTATGCGGATAACGGGTATTGACTCTGTCCATGGCAACGTTCGCTGGCAGGTTGTCAACGACACCGTTATGGGGGGGCGTTCAGAGAGCCGCTTCGTTTACGAAAATGGGCTGCTTCAATTTAGTGGTCGACTGAATACGAATGGAGGCGGCTTCGCGTCCTTGCGGAGTAATCGCCAAGACTGGGACTTATCTGAGTTTTCAGTTGTTCGACTTAAGGTGCTTGGCGATGGTCGCCGTTACAGGTTTAGACTCTATGTCGATGGTGATCGGGCGTCTTATCAAAGTGACTTCTCGACGGCGGTTGGGCAATGGCTGGTGGTAGCGTTACCGATTGATGAGTTTTACGCATCATGGCGTGGACGCCGTTTGAGCCGTCCTCCCTTGGCTGCGTCTAAGATCTCGGGTGTGGGCTTGATTCTGGCGGATGGCATTGACGGAACCTTTGACCTAGCGCTGGATTGGATAGAGTTCGGCCATGTTCTCACCCCCCAGCAGCCAGAGTCATCTGAGGAAGGGCCCCAATGAAGCGCATCTTGTTACGGGTGGCCAGCCTGATCGTTTTGTCCAGCCCCGCCAGCTTTGCGTCAGACCTTTCCGACAGCGGCTATCGTGCCGGCAAGCCCGACAGAGAGGGTATTGGCAAGTACTACATGGGTAGGCAAATCTCTCATGTAATGGGCCATTTGGGTGCATCTTGGCTGGAACGTGGGGTCCGCCAGCGCGAAGAGCGCACCGACCTTCTTATCGCTAATCTGCCCTTGGAAGATAGTTCTGTTGTCGCTGACATAGGCGCTGGAACCGGTTTCTTCAGCTTTCCTGTTGCGCGGCGCGTGCCTGCTGGGCGTGTGTTCGCGGTAGACATACAACAGGAAATGCTCGACATCATTGAAAGGCGTAAGGCGAAAGGGGGCGGTAGTAACATTGAGACAGTTCTGGGATCAACCACAAACCCTAATCTGCCGGCAGAAACAGTTGATCTTGCGTTTATTGTTGATGCTTACCACGAGTTTTCCTACCCGCTGGAAATGAGCCAGGCTATATTTTCGGCGCTCAAGCCGGGTGGTAGATTGGTGTTGATTGAATATCGGGGAGAAGATGCCGCCGTACCGATTAAGCGATTACACAAGATGACGCAACAACAAGCGCGCAAAGAGATGGGGGCCGTAGGGTTTCTTTGGGAGGACACCCTTGATTTCTTGCCACAACAGCACTTCATGATTTTTACCAAACCCCAGGACATGCCGGGGCCGCATCACACCGTCAGACATTAATCACCTATGGTCGCCGAACGGTTCTGGCTTACCCTGTAATCCCAAAAAACAGCATATCGTTATCAAATGGATAAAAACTGCGTTGGTTCTTTCTATCCTGGGTGGTGAATGAAACCTCTAAACTTCGAATGACACCGCTCAAGTTAGTGGGTCGCGATCTGGCTTGATAAGGTCTCACAAATTGGAGATGGCCGTTGCTTGAAAAACTCCTATATCTTGCAGATCGGACAGCGTTGTCCTGTTTCTTGGCAAGTTTTACGCCCCCGTGCAGATCTCTGGCGTGCGCATAGGCAAGCCAGACCTGAAGAGATGGGCTAGCGGGGCTTGAAAGAAGGGGAGGTATATTTCCATAGGTCAGTGAACGCGAAGCCGTAGATACAAAGTGCTGCGGAGACGAAAATGGCAGGCAGCATTGCGTTCATGGTACCGAAGCTTTCAATGATAAAACCAATGATCAATGCCCCAACGGGCATGCTGCCCATCATTCCCAGTGTATAAACACTCAATACCCGTGCCAGATACTCTGGTTCGCTCGCCTCCTGCATGATGGCGCGAGAAAGGTTGGTGGTGACTCCCATGTTCAATCCCCAGACAAACAATACGATCATCAGCACCCACCATTCCGGCTGAATCCAGACCAGGTAGATGATGAAGATTCTAGTGAACTGCATAATAAGGAACCACAAGCCCGGTTTTTCCAGTGGCATGACACGAAATTGGATGACGTTGGATATGGTCGCACCGGCGTAGAACACGATCATAATGGTGGCAAGACCCAGTGCATCGCCGTCGTAGATGCGCTTTACAATAAAGGGTAAGGCGGTCATAAAGGCGCCGGCGTTGAAAACACCTGAGGTAAAGGTAATGATCAGTGTGTTAAAAATATCCTTGTTTTGGTACGAGGCTCGGAATCCATCGAGCATGCTGTCGAAGGTTGAAGTTTTATTAACGCGTCGCGTTATTGGAAGAGGGGCTATTTTCATCACGGTCAGGGCGCCCAGCACCAGACTGGCGGACTGAATCAATAAGATATCGCCTACACCAACAATCTCCATTTGACCGGCTAGAACCAGCCCCAGCATCTGGACAATAAAGCCCACCGCCGTTGCTGCCGTAACACCGCGCTGAACATCGGAACCGACGACCCGATTCAGGATGGCCTGTTGGGCCGGGCTGCTAAATGAAATCGCTGTACTCATTGCAATACCGAACAGGCTAACCGTCCAGATGTTCAGTAGATCAATTTCTGTCATTCCAAACAGGGCAAGTGGGAACAGCCAAGCGACGGCGTATACCTTGAGCAGGAAAGATCTTGCATCGGTTCGGTCTGCGCTGGCGCCCCCCCATAGCATTAGGACAATCCCCGGCAGTCCGATGACAGCCTGGATCATGCCTACTTGATCTGCAGGTAGCAGAAGAATGCCGACTAGCAGCCAGCTCAGCAATAATTGCTGCATGGCAGTCGCCGTGCCTGTGAAGGCCGTGGTTCCAAGGTAAATTCGAAACTGTGAATTTTGCCAGAGGCTGGTGAACTGCTCGTTCAAATGTCTGCTTCTATAATGGGTCAGGGTAATCATCTTATCGACAGTCAGACTAACCATTGGACACACCAATCGCCAGAAATTTATCGAGCGAAGCACATAGTGGACAAAGCAGTCACTTAGAGCGAGTTTTAAAACGGTGTGTAAATTGACTTGCTTGCTTCAAGCAAGTATCTTTACGCCACTTCTCATGATGTTGATATAAAGATGGCAGATTACATAGCACCCGCCCGAGAAATCGGGTTTGTGGTCAATGAACTTTTAGACTATCCAAGACTGGCCTCACTTGCTGATTTCGCAGATGCAACAGAGGAGTTGACCGGCGCAATTCTGGATGAAGCTGGGAAATTTGCAGCGCAGGTGCTCTCACCCCTTAATAAAGTTGGTGATCAGCAAGGCGTGCGGATGGACGGCGATACGATTAAGACAGCCGATGGTTTCGCTCAAGCCTACCAGATGTTCGTCGATAACCAGTGGCTAAGTCTTGCACAAAACCCACAGTATGGTGGGCAGGGTTTACCCTTTCTGATTCATCTTGCTGCGGCTGAAATGTGGAATAGTGCGTGTACATCAATGGCACTGTGTCCGATGCTCACTGCTGGCGGCATTGATGCTCTGGTGGCTCATGCCAGTGATGAATTAAAGGAAAAATATCTCCCCAACCTGATTACGGGGAAATGGACCGCGACAATGAATCTGACTGAGCCTCATGCCGGTTCAGACCTGTCGACGTTAAAGACGCGCGCAGAACCAGCAGGAGACCATTACCTGATAAAAGGTCAGAAAATTTATATCACCTGGGGTGAGCATGATATGACAGACAACATTGTCCATATCGTATTGGCTCCGATGACTGATGCGCCTCCGGGGAATAAGGGTCTGTCGTTGTTCCTGGTACCGAAGTTTTTGGTTAACGAGGATGGTTCCCTGGGTGAACGGAACGATGTTCGTGTGATGTCGACCGAACACAAGCTTGGTATTCATGCCAGCCCTACCTGTGTGATGGGCTTTGGTGAAAATGGGGGTGCGATTGGCTACCTGATTGGTGAACCGGGTGATGGACTTGCGTGTATGTTCACCTTGATGAACCACGCGCGCCTGGAAGTAGGCCTTCAGGGTGTCGCGCTCTCTGAGCGGTCGTATCAGGATGCTTTAGGTTACGCCAAGGACCGAGTTCAGGGCCGAGACGCAGAAACAGGTGAACCTGCCGCTATTATCCAGCATGCAGATGTTCAGCGAATGTTGATGTGCATGAAATCTCTGACCGAGGCGATGCGTGGCCTCACTTATGATGGCGCGTTTGCCCACGACTTTCGAATCCACGGCAAAGATGAAGATGAGAGGCGGCATTTCAACGAGCGTTTCGCGCTGTTAACGCCGTTGGTCAAAGCCTGGTGTACAGAGCTGGTTAATGAAGTTACTTCGATTGGTATCCAGGTCCATGGTGGCATGGGCTTTATTGAAGAGACCGGTGCAGCGCAGCATTACAGAGACGCACGAATTTCTTCTATCTATGAAGGTACTAATGGTATTCAGGCGAATGATCTGGTTGGCCGGAAAGTGTTGCGGGATCAGGGTGCGGCGCTGGGGTCTTACCTTGAAGAAATTTTGGAAACTGCAGAGCGAATCGAATCCGATGAAAGGCTCAAACCGATTGCGGTCAAATTAAAAGAAGCAGTGGGAAACCTGCAGTCTGCTTCGCACTATGTCATTGAAAATGCTCCGAGCAGCCAGAAGTTCGTTGGCGCAGTCGCCTACAATTTCCTGATGATGATGGGTTATGTTGCTGGTGCCTGGTATATGGCCAGGTCGGCTGAGAAAGCCGTGGCGGAACTGGAAGGCTCGGACAAGGCTTTTTATGAAAGGAAACTGGCGTCGGTGAACTTTTACTTCGCGCAAATCCTTCCCAGGCACAAGGGTTACCAGGAAGCGGTAATATCGGGCGCAGAAATTGGTGTTTCACTCAATGAAGCGTGTTTCTAAACGATGATCTTGAAGAGCCGGATCGCGCGCCTTACGCAGGCTGAGCGCACGGGGATTTCGGACAATCGGATGCTTGAGGCGGCGGTTGAGCTGATTGTAGATCGCGGGCCGGCGGCGACCAGCCTAAAAGAGGTTGGGTTAAAAGCAGGTTATTCCAGGGGTCTTGCCGGGCAAAGGTTCGGCTCTAAAGATAAGTTGTTTTCCTTCGTCTTACGTCAGGTCGGTGACAGCTGGCTCGCACAATTAAAGCAAAGTACTGACCAGCAAACGGGTCTTGCTGCTATTCATGATGCGTTGGATGAGCACTATGAGTTTTGTGTCGAGGCCCCTAACCAGGTCCGCGCTTTTTATACGCTCTGGTTTGAATCGGTTAATGCGGGTTCTGAACTCACAGAGATTATTGGCAACATTCATAACCGGCGTCATCAAGACGTCTTTGCCTGGATCATGACTGATTCAGCAGTGGGCGAGCGAATTAAGTCCAATGCCGATGCCATTGCAGGACAGTTTTGCGCCTCGGTCATCGGGATTGTTTACTATTGGTTAGCGAACCCATCGGACCTGAAAGAAACCCGGAAACTACACGATAACTTAAAGAAAACAATGACGCTGATGCTTGCGTCGGAACAATAGGAATAACTCATGTCAGAAGCGAAAGTCAGATCAGTTGAAGGTAATACTGAACTAACCACGAAAGTACCTCCGCTGCGATTCGTCACGGCAGCGAGTCTGTTTGATGGCCATGATGCATCGATCAACATCATGCGACGAATTCTTCAGTCACTTGGAGTGGAAGTCATTCACCTGGCGCATAACCGGTCCGTCGCCGAAGTGGTGCAGGCGGCATTGCAGGAAGATGTGCAGGGCATTGCCATCAGTTCTTACCAGGGTGGCCACGTCGAGTACTTTAAGTACATTGTCGATATGCTAAAGGAAAATGATGCCGGCCATATCAAGGTGTTTGGTGGTGGTGGTGGCGTGATCGTGCCCGAAGAAATTCAGGAGCTTCATGATTATGGCGTCTCAAAGATTTATTCGCCGCAGGATGGTATGAAACTGGGTTTGGTTGGGATGATCCAGGATATGGTTGATCAATGTCGCGCAGCGGGATTTCCTAATAGAGATACCAGTAAGGCGACCGAGGACGACTACCTTGGGCTATCCAACATGATCACAGCGATCGAACGGGGAGAGATGGGTGCTGCTGATCTTGCCGCACTTAAACTTGGAACTGATCGATCGACACCGGTTCTGGGTATTACCGGGACTGGCGGCGCGGGGAAATCCTCCCTCACTGATGAGATTATTCGCCGGTTCAGGATGGACAGTGGCGATACAGCGAAAGTCGCGGTCTTAGCCATTGACCCAACCCGCCGTAAGACAGGAGGGGCGTTACTAGGCGACCGCATACGGATGAATGCCATTTATGCACCCAACATTTTTATGCGATCCATCGCCACGCGACAATCAGCAGGAGAAGTTCCTGCGTACCTGACGGAAATAATCGCCGCAGCACGTAAGTTCGATTTTGATTTGATCGTGGTGGAAACACCGGGTATCGGCCAGGGCGATGCGGGCATTGTGCCGTTTGTTGATGCATCTATGTATGTCATGACGCCGGAGTTTGGCGCCCAGAGCCAGCTCGAGAAAATCGATATGCTGGATTTCGCCGATCAGGTGATTATCAACAAGTTTGACAGGAAAGGAGCGGAAGACGCACTCCGTGATGTCGCCAAGCAGGTGCAGCGTAATCGCGAAGCATGGGATACCTCGCCAAAAGAATTGCCAGTATTCGGCACTATTGCATCTCGCTTTGGCGATGATGGTGTTTCTGCCGCCTATCATGGATTACTGAAAATCCTTCGCGAGAGGGGTTTGCGAGAGTGGCAATCGCAGTTACCTTACCTGGACATTCGTGTCCCAAGCGTACGATCGGTCATTGTGCCGTCAAGCAGAGTAAGATACCTGGCCGAAATTGCCGAAGCTGTTCGCGATTACCTTGCGCAGGCCAATAGCCAGGCTCGAACCGCACGGGAACGCCAGCAGTTAGAAGCAACCCAAAGAATGCTAGGTGAAACCGATGAAAGGATCGGCGTATTAATTGAACAACGCAATGATCAACTCACGGGGGAGAACCGGAACCTACTTGAAGCATGGCCTGCACTTAAGGAAAGCTATACCGGTGAAGAGCGAGTCGAAACAACGTCTTCCGGCAAGGAAATCAGGACGCGGTTGAGCAGTGAATCCCTGTCCGGTAACTGGATCTCCAGGGTATCTGTACCCCAATATGAGGACGACGGAGAGATCCTGAAGTTCCTGAAACGGGAAAATTTGCCGGGATTATTTCCCTACACGGCCGGTGTATTCCCGTTTAAACGTGAAGGTGAAGATCCGGCGCGAATGTTCGCCGGTGAGGGTGATCCTGCCAGGACAAATCGCAGACTCAAAAAGCTCTCTGAGCATTCTGATGCAAAACGTCTGTCTACCGCTTTTGATAGTGTCACCCTGTATGGGTTTGATCCTGCAGTGCGCCCGGATATTTACGGCAAAATTGGTAACTCCGGTGTTTCTGTTGCGACACTTGAGGATATGAAAGTGCTCTATGGCGGGTTTGATCTTTGTGACCCCCGCACCTCCGTTTCAATGACTATCAACGGCCCGGCACCCGCTATTCTGGCGATGTTCCTCAACACGGCAATCGACCAGCAGTTCGATAAGTTTAAGGACAAGGAAGGTCGTGATCCTAGTGATGAAGAAAAAGCACAGTTAAAGGCCTTTGCTTTGTCGAATGTTCGTGGAACCGTTCAGGCCGATATTTTGAAAGAGGACCAGGGGCAGAACACTTGCATCTTCTCTACCGAATTCAGCCTTCGTATGATGGGTGATATACAGCAGTACTTTATCGATAATGAAGTTAGAAATTTCTATTCAGTTTCGATCTCTGGGTATCACATAGCAGAAGCCGGGGCGAACCCGATTTCCCAGCTGGCGTTTACGTTGGCCAACGGTTTTACCTTTGTTGAGACTTATTTGGCGCGCGGAATGAGCATCGATGATTTTGCACCTAACCTCTCATTCTTCTTCTCTAATGGCATGGATCCGGAATATACGGTTATTGGTCGGGTTGCCAGGCGTATCTGGGCAGTAGCGATGCGTGAGAAGTATGGTGCCAATGATCGAAGCCAGAAGATGAAATACCATATCCAGACATCGGGTCGATCCTTGCACGCTCAGGAAATGCAGTTCAATGATATCCGTACAACGCTGCAGGCTCTGCTAGCGATTAATGACAACTGTAACAGTCTGCATACCAACGCTTACGACGAAGCCATTACGACGCCAACGGAAGAATCTGTTCGTCGGGCGCTGGCTATCCAATTGATTATTAACCGTGAATTCGGAGTGACGAAAACAGAAAACCCAAGCCAGGGCGCGTTTATTGTCGATGAACTGACTGATCTGGTGGAAGAGGCGGTACTTCGAGAGTTTGAAAGTATTTCTGATCGCGGCGGGGTGCTGGGGGCGATGGAAACGGGTTACCAGCGTGGCAAAATTCAGGAAGAGTCCATGAAGTATGAGACGTTAAAGCATGATGGCAGCCTGCCCTTGATTGGTGTCAATACGTTCCAGCCTGATACCCAACCGGAAGAAACCACCATAGAACTCGCTCGATCCACCGAGGAAGAAAAACAGAGCCAAATCAAACGCCTTCATGATTTTCAGGCGCGCCACGATGCGTCTGCCGGCGAATCTTTGGATAGGCTGAGATTAGCGGTCACAGAAGGCGACAATGGGTTTGAAGCACTCATGGAAGCAGTTCGACATTGTTCTTTGGGCCAGTTAACTGACGCTTTCTTTGAAGTCGGTGGTCAATACCGACGAAGCACATAAATGACCGAAGTCGAGAATTGGCCCATCAGGGATTTGATCGAAGGTCAGCACTACTACCTAGAGGATGGGTTGATGGTGCTGACCGAGCGCTTTCATTTAGTCAGGGGAAACTGTTGCGGTAATGCCTGCCGCCACTGCCCCTACAACCACGAGAATGTAAAATAGTTGCGGGTTATTTCGCTGGTCCCAAGTCTTACTGAAACACTGGTTGAGTGCGGTCTCGAGGTCGTTGGACGCACCCGGTTTTGTATTCACCCTGAAGAGGTTGTACGTGACATCCCGGTTGTTGGTGGTACCAAAGGCGTTAATTGGGATAGCTGCCGTCAGCTAAAACCCGACCTGGTTGTCATGGATCGTGAAGAAAATACGCTGCAGATGGCAGAGTCCTGCCCCTTTCCGTGGCACGCTACCCATATCACGTCAGTCGGCGCCGTTGGTGATGATCTCCAGGCTCTGGCCGGTAAACTACAGAGCCATAAGCTCGAGAAACTTAGCGCTGACTGGCAATCCCTGGCTGGCATGCCGAACCTGGACTTTACCGGTTGGGATAATCTGCCAGGTTTGATGCACTCAATGGGTTCGATACAGGATATTGCCCGAGTGAATTACATGATCTGGCAGGACCCCTGGATGACAATCAGTCGGAGCACTTTTATCGGTTCTGTCCTAATTAAAACCGGCCTTGGGCATTTTCTTCCAGATTACAGTAAGCCATACCCTGCGCTAACAGACAGCAGGCTGCCAGAAGCGGACACCTTTTATTTATTTTCTTCGGAGCCTTTCCCGTTTGCGCGGCATATTGAAGGGCTCGAGGGTAAAGGCTTTAATGGGGCGCTTGTTGATGGAGAGTTTTTTTCATGGTTCGGTATTAGGAGTTACAGGATGCTGAGAGATTACATGGAAAAATACCGATGAGATTACTGCGATGAGATTAGGGGCACTACTAGGACCCGTAAATTCTTCTGATGCCGGCAGCCTGGCAAATCAAGCGCGACTGCTGGAGCAAGAAGGTTATGCCAGTTTGTGGAGCGCACAGGCGATGGGTAGGGGGTTCATGCTCACCGATCCCTTTATTACCCTGGCAATCGCGGCTGCTGTCACCAACAAAGTGGAGCTTGGCACGGCCATACTCCAGTTGCCGCTCTACGATCCTGTTGATATCGCACTTAAGTCATTTTCACTGATGCAGGCGTCGGGTAATCGTTTGCTGCTGGGCGTTGGTGCTGGCTCTACCTCGGTGGACTTTCACTTGCATGAAAAAGTATTCGAAGAGCGCTTTGGCAAGTTTAACGATGACCTTGAGACATTAAGACAATGGTTTACGGCAGGAGAAGTTGACGGTAAATCCATTAGTCCCTGGAAAGAGGTTCAGGGTGGTCCGCCCCTTGTCTACGGCACTTGGGGAAAAGGCGTCGCACGTGCCGCGAAAGAATTTAACGCCTGGATCGCTTCCGGCATGTATCGAAGTGTGGAACAACTGACTGAAACGATAAAGGATTACCGGGAAGCCGGAGGCAAGCGGGCGATCGTGTCAACGATTGTGCTGAACGCCGAAACCGATCTGGGTGAGTTAAACGAAAGACTGACCCGGTATTCAGAAGCTGGGTTTGATGACGCGTTGGTCATGTTTTCGCCAGGCGGACCCGCGCCGTCTGATGTTCGCAAACTGATCAAGACATAATAAAAAAGGAGTAGTCCATGTCTGAGTACGAAACAATTGTTATCGAAAAACGTGGCCAGGTTGATTGGCTGACATTGAACCGTCCCGAGGCGTTGAATGCTATTACGACGCCAATGGTGACCGAACTTCGGGATTACTTTGGCAGACTGGCTGAAGACAATGAGACCAGAATTGTTGTGATGCGTGGCGCAGGTCGAGCGTTCTGTGCAGGGCTCGACATTAAGGCATCACAGTCGAAAACTTACGAGCTGCCATTCGGCGGAGGCATGGGGTTTCAGGGGTATCTTGCAGAGGTATACATTCGAATGCGTCGGTGCCCGCAACCGATAATCTCGCTGGTGCAGGGACCAGCCTGTGGTGGAGGGTTTTCGTTTGTTCTGGCATCGGATATCAGGGTTGCGGGTGAATCCGCTAAAATGAACGCAGCGTTTATTCGCATTGGCTTGTCGGCGTGTGATATGGGGTCAAGTTACTTTCTGCCAAGGCTGGTGGGTACCTCTGTCGCCTCGGAACTCATGCTCACGGGTCGGTTTATTAACGCTGATCGTGCTTTGGCTACTAATTTGGTGTCCGAAGTCGTGCCCGATGATCAATTAGAGGCCGCGGCGCAGTCGTATATCGATGAAATGCTAATGACTTCTCCGATGGGGCTTCGGCTTACAAAGGAAGGACTTAATATGTCGATTGATGCGGCTGGTCTTGAAGCGGCGATGGCTATCGAGAACCGTAACCAGCTAATGTGCTCAAAAACCAGTGACGCGAAAGAAGGAATGATGGCGTTTGTTGAGAAGCGTACGCCAAATTACACGGGTAATTGAACCATCGGGAGTACGGCAGTGAGTATTCGCTAATGAGTATTCGCTAATGAGTCAACTATTGGATGCGTTATTAACGCCGAAGGCATTGCTTAAATGACGATGAAGTTCTAACGACCCAACTGCTAGTGGCTCCAAACCGTTGATGCGAAGTCTTCGTTAGCTGTATTGGAATGATCAGGAAGTTGATCCCTGTAGGCGCCGGTGTGCGGGTTGCAGCGGCTCCCGCAGGTACTGTCACGTTTAGCCATGCTGCAATGCGAGTCTCGAAGATTCGTAAAGCATTTGTTGTTCTGGCTCTTTTAGTGCCCGCCAGTGCGATCCCAGCCTAGGATTTCAACCTAAAATCTCAACAGACTTGACCATTGCTGACAATGGCAGTGCTTATAGCAGCGCTGAGTCCAATCGTGTCGCCCCGTTTTCTGGGCCTCAACGCTACTGCATTCACTAAACGCGCCCAATCGCCGCTGAGCCTGATCAGTTGACTAGAACCTTTGGGGTTTCACAACATCTATCGCTATTGATTTTAGGAGTGGCTGAGCGGCAACTCTCTGCTCGTAGACATGCGGGCTAACAAGATCGCGATGTTTTTCTATATCTGCACACTTGACGCCATCATCACGCTCGAAGCCTTTTCTGGCAACTTACAAAAAACTTACAAACCGAACAAAAAACTTACAATTCACACACAAAACCCACAAAAAATACAACTCAATGACAATTTGATCCGGATATTTACACTTGTAAAAACTAATCTGCTTGTTGTCCGAAAAAAGAAAACACTGTCTACCAAAAGTAAAAAATTTACCAAGAGTAAAAAATCAATCCCGAGAGAGAAGAGATGATCGATGAGGGCTCAAGTTGGAAGTCTGATCTTGAATAACGATCGTACAAGTGGGGTGTTTAAAAAAATAGAACCGTTTTTGATCCATACGAATAAAAGGCCAGATTAAAGTGAAACGTAATAAATCGATACATCATCAAATCGCAATTGTCGGGTTGTCGGCTATTTTTACTGCCGCAGCTTCTTTTGCTCTTGAACCCGATTATATCGGCCCCCCTGCCGCCGACGATCCGTCTGCATATACGGGACCCATCGTTAGCGAAGAACGCAGTGAAGCGCTGGTAGATGAGGCACCAGCAATGGAAGGAGCGCTGGAAATTCAAAATGGTCAACATGCCGATATTGGAATCAATAACGGGGTGTTCACGGGCACAATGAGTGAAGGTGCCGGTGGAAATTATGATGTGCCAACAGGTGGTGCAGCCAGCCCGTTGTTTGGCGCCTTGCCGTTTACTCAGCCATTCCTGCGCTTTGAAGAGTTTGGTCCACAGAAGCTTGACCCGGCAGAGGCAGCGTCTGCCGAGCGAGGAACATTCCCGTTACCTTTAAACGCAGCCAGTGGGCCTGACTCTGACGCGTTAGACAGCTTTTTAGCGCAAAGAGGCATTTATCCGTTTCCTTCTGAGTTTTCCAATACAATTGATATAAACCCATGGACCTCAGCCATTGAAGATTTTCTCGAGCGTGCTCTTGACCATGCGCCGATGGAAGGTCGTGCGGGTGGTCAGGGCTGGGCACATCAGCGCTGGAATGAGTTTTACCCCCAAGCATACGTTAAGACAGGACAGTCAGGTGCCAGGGAGAACGGCGGCTTCCGTAATGAATTGCAACTGCACACTTACTCTAAAGGTGAATTTGGTCCGGGTGGTTTATATCACCTTGCGGGAGGCACTAAGGGTGTCGAACCCCGCTTTCACCCTGATTTGCCGCTCCAGCTTCCTGAAACCCTATGGACCTGGGACGGTACTTTCCCACTTAAATTAATGATGGCCCGAATCGGCGAACCTTTGATCTTCCGTCACTACAATTCTCTGCCCATTGACCCGACGGCCAATCGTGGTTTTGGTATACATACTGTTAGTACCCATGAGCACAACGGCCATAACCCGGCAGAGAGCGATGGTTTTGCCAACGCCTTCTTCTTTCCTGGTCAGTATTATGATTATAGATGGCCGATGCAAATCGCGGGTTACGACACGATCAATACAACAGCGGAAGATCCAAAAGCTTCATATCCTTGCGCCGAGGGTGAAACACTGTTTGTTAATGACTTGAACCCAGGGGTGAAGGCCTGTGAAAACGGTCGGATCAACGTTAGGGGTGATCAGCGTGAAATCATGAGTACGCACTGGTTCCATGACCATATGTTCGATTTCACCGCGCCGAATGTTTACAAGGGCGATGCGGCGATGATGAACTACTACAGCGGTAAAGACCGTGGCAATGAATCTATACACGACGGGGCTAACTTGGCTTTCCCATCGGGTGATGCGCTGTCATGGGGTAACCGTGATTATGACGTGAACATCGTCTTAGCGGATAAAGCCTTCGATGACGAAGGTCAGCTATGGTTTAACATCTTTAACTTGGATGGTTTCATCGGTGACGTGTTGACCGTTAACTATCTGTATCATCCGGTGCTGGAAGTTCGTGCTCGTAGTTATCGGTTCCGTATCTTGGATGGGTCGGTCTCCCGTTACTTCAAGTTGGCGCTGGTTCAAGAAGTTGCTGGACGTACAACAGGCGAAATTCAGGGCGCACCAGGACAAGACGTTTCTTGGAATCGGGTTCCTTTTCATATGATCGCGAATGACGGTAACATCCTTGAGCATGCTATTGCTTTTGATGGCAAGACCGATCTTGATGGCGACGGCGACAGGCTTGAGCATAAAGGCACGTTACCACAACTCGGTATTGCGGAACGTTACGACATCATCGTTGACTTCTCTAAGCATAATTTGGGGGCCGGCGCAAAGCTGTTCTTTGTAAACTTGCTGGAACATCGCAACGGTAAGATCGTTGAAGGTAATGTCCCGCTAGAACAGGTACTGCGTGAAGAATACAAAGCAGTGATTGTGGTTACGGATGGCGTAGCATCTTGGACTGAAGGTGATCCTGTCGTTGGTAAGTTCATGCAGTTAGATGTTGTTGCCTATAGCGGTACTGACCTTAGTATGAACCCCGCTGATTTTGAGCCTGGCAAAAAACGGATGACAGAAATGCCATGGGATCGAAACAACGCTGAAGACGTTGCAGCTATTAAGGACGCGCGTCGTCGTGAGTTTCATTTTGGTCGCTCTTCCGGAACCGATAATGCGCCCTGGACAATTAAAACTGACGATGGCGGCGGATTGACGGCAGACATGAGGCGAGTGTCTGCAGCACCTCAATTGGCACAAGGACCGACAGAAGCTGGTTTTTCTGGAGATGGTACGCGAGAAGTTTGGAAACTCACTACCGGTGGTGGTTGGAGCCATCCGATCCACATTCACTTTGAAGAAGGCGTGATCATCAGCAAAGACGGTCAGTTACCACCTATGTGGGAGATCGGTGCTCGTAAAGACGTATTCCGACTGGGCAATGAAGAAGATGCCGCTCGTGAAATCGAGATCGCTTATCACTTCCGCGAGTTTGCAGGCAGTTTTGTAGAGCACTGTCACAATACACAGCATGAAGATCACGCAATGTTGTTACGCTGGGATATCGAGCATCCTGGACAGGTTCAGGTAATGCCATCGGTAATTCCAACTTGGGATGGTGTGGAATATATTGATACGGTTGCGTTGCCCACCTTCCGTGAAGGAAGTGGTGTTGGACCATCGGACGGTATACCAACCAACGGTGCGACAACCAACGTGTTCCTTGCTGCCGTTGATGTTCAAACTGCCGTTGATGCCACTGCTGCTGCGGCCGATGCCGCTGCTGCAGATGTCCAAGCTGCTGCTGAAGCTGTTGCTAATGAAGCTGCCGCCGCAGAAATTGCTGCTAGTGAAGCTGGTGCCGAAGCTGCCGCTGCAGAAGTCGCTGCTAATGAAGCTGCTGCCGAAGTTGCTGCTGCCGCTGAAGCTGATGCTGCTGCCGAAGTTGCTGCTGCCGCCGAAGCTGAAGCCGCCGCTGATGCTGCCGAAGTTGCCGCTGCTGATGCTGAAGCTGCCGCCGAAGCTGAAGCCGCTGCCGAAGTTGCCGCTGCTGAAGCTGCCGAAGCTGAAGCCGCTGCCGAAGTTGCCGCTGCTGAAGCTGCCGCTGCCGCTGCCGAAGTTGCTGCTGCCGCCGAAGCTGAAGCCGCCGCTGATGCTGCTGAAGCCGCTGCCGAAGTTGCCGCTGCTGATGCTGCCGCTGCTCAAGCAGTTGCGGCCCCTCAACAACCGACAGTTGTTATGGTTCGCGCTAAGAATGTAGACGAGCGAGGCCGTATTAAGATTGAGGGTAGTGTCGCTGCTGGCCTTCAGGTTAGTGCAGATCTGGCAGGCATCACTTGCAGGACCCGAGACAGTGGGAAATTCAAGTGCGAGGGCAGAGACTTGCCGGCTGGGCACCTTGTCACGTTCACCGCACAGTGAGGAAATCAGTTAACATCTGAATCGGACCGGGGGGCATGTAGATGCGCCCCGGCCTTTCTGTAACAGCGGTAACGACCGAGTTTTGAGACTAACCACGAGTTCAAAATTTAATCAAAAGAAAATGCTAGAACGTTGGTCTAGTGGGCTAGCGGTGGGGCCGAACATTTCTGACGGGCGACGAAGAAGACATCAGGGTATTGCGTAAAAGGATCGGTCTTTATACTAATACAATCGATGAAGGCAAGCGGGAGCTATCAGATCACAATGTAAATCTAGTGATCGGTAACCTGCTCAAGCTGCTGCGGTCCTTCAACAACCGACAGTTGTTATGGTTCGCGCTAAGAATTTAGATGAGCGAGGCCGTATTAAGATTGAGAGTAGTGGCGCTGCTGGCCTTCAGGTTAGTGTAGACCTTGCAGGCATCACTTGCAGGACCCGAGACAGTGGAAAATTCAAGTGCGAGGGCAGAGACTTGCCATCTGGACAACTTGTTACGTTCACTGCACAGTAAAGAAATCAGTTAACATCTGAAACTAACCGGGGGGCATGTAAATGCTCCCCGGTCCTTCTTTAACAATGATAACGACTGGGTTTCAAGAATAACCATGATTTCAAAATTCGATCAAAAGAAAATGCTAAAACGTTGGGCTAGTTCACTAGCGGTGGGGCTGGTCAGTCTGTGCTGCTTTTTGCCAGTGAGCTTAGCGAGCGCGATGACGCAGACCCAGCAGGGTGAAAGCGAGTCTGTTGAAGCAACGCAGGGTTTATCGGAGGGTAAACAAG
>Ga0209502_10001856_pt1 | contig 18536 bp, 20 predicted proteins | sample ArcticOcean_MG_C_10_FD_187442 | JGI IMG/M metagenome (GOLD analysis project Ga0209502, IMG submission 187442) | Marine microbial communities from western Arctic Ocean - ArcticOcean_MG_CB11_90 (SPAdes) (version 2) | ecosystem: Environmental > Aquatic > Marine > Oceanic | place: Arctic Ocean... | reverse complement strand
AGAAGTTAGTTGCTGAAGGTAGGTTGGGCAAGAAATCCGGAAAAGGAATCTATGATTGGTCTTCAGGCTCTGCCGAAGAAACTGAACTTCCTTGAGAGTGGTGTAACTAATCAATTTCTTGACTCGTTCCACGCTAAGTCTAGCAAATGCTGGATTTTTTTGACATCATCTTTGACCCTTGTCGGGTCAACTATTGGCCAATTCGCAATCTTTGCCTTCTCAATTAATCCATTTTGGATTTTTCTAATGCGAGAGAATGAAGCAATATATCTATCCGCTCGCCTGTAAGAATGCGCATCTCTACTTTTCAACATATTCTGGTGTTCTAGTTCAGTATCAACACACATCACAACTCCAACTGCGATTCCACCCGATTCTCTCCATGCTCGTAATAATCTCTCGCTTGGTACTATGTGAACGCCTTCGATTAAGAGGTCAATTCCTTCGCTCCTTGCTCTGCCGATGGTCGCAGCAATCCCTGGTTCAACCGAATTACATGTTTCCAACCAATCTAGTACTGGGTCGCCAGAATCTCCTTTTGAAAAGGATGAACGGTGCAAGGAGGGATTGCTTTCATCGTCGTCGCATACTCGCATGATCTCCCTGATAGCATCTGTACTCAACAGACGAGAGAATTTTGATTCATGAGCCAAACGAACTGAGGCTGTTGACTTTCCAACTCCAGTTGCACCTGCGATGACCAGCAAACGGGGAGCATTACCCGATATGGTCCGAGCGCTCGTTTGAGCCAAGCCTACGCTACGAGTCATAACATGACGTAAAAGTGCCCGCTTCAAGAACTCTCGCTAAACAAAATGCTAGATATTCTCTTTTCAAGTGAAGATTGTTCAACCGATGTGCATTTCAATGGCCGCCATCTCGCTTAACACATGAGCGCAGAACAAATGCTGATCGCCGGTGAATGGGTGGATTCTGAAAATGGAGAAACCGCTGAAATTTTGAATCCTGCTAATGGAGAAGTAATCGCTACAACTCCAAAGGCGACTCTCGCAGATGTTGAGCGATGCGTTACCGCTTCTCGCGCTGCATTTAACAACCCTGAATGGAAGAATATCGACCCTGCTCAGCGTGGAAGAATCCTCAATAAAATGGCTGCTGCAACATATGCAAATGCCAAGAAGTTGGCCGTTCTTGAGTCAACAAATAATGGAAAAACATTCCGTGAAGCATTATCTGAGATTAGATTTGGTGCTTGGACTCTAGAATATTTTGCTGGTCTTGCTGACAAGAACGAAGGCTCAACTATTCCAGTTCCTGGAAATAGATTGAATTACACATTAAGGCAACCATTGGGAGTCACAGCACATATAATCCCATGGAATTTCCCATTACAACTCGCTATTCGCTCAATCGCACCCGCACTGGCCTCTGGATGTACAGTAATAGCAAAACCAGCATCTTGGACTCCTCTATCTCTAATCGCTTGGGCAAAGGCAATGCAGGAAGCAGATGTTGGACTTCCAACCGATGTATTGCAGGTCATCACTGGCTCTGGTGGGCTGATTGGTGATGCTCTTGTTGGGCACAGCGGTGTTGACGGAGTTGTTCTCACCGGTGGAGTTCCAACCGGTCAAGCAGTAATGGCAAAGGCCAGCAGTAATCTAACACCCGTCACCTTAGAACTCGGTGGAAAGGGTGCAAATATTGTATTCTCTGATGCGAATCTAAGATATGCAGCAAAAGCAATCTGTTTTGGAATTTTTATGAATGCTGGACAAATGTGTTGGGCTGGTTCTCGTCTAATCGTACACGAAGATGTGCATGATGAATTGGTTGAAGCAGTTTGTGCTGAAGTCTCCAAATGGACTGTTGGAGAAGGTATGGCAGAAGGTGTTCGCATCGGAAGTCTAGTTCACAAAAGCCACCGTGCTGAGGTATTAGACAAACTATCTCGAGGACTTGCCCAAGGTGGCGAAGTGGTACTCGGCGGAAATGCAGTAGAAGGTGAAGGGGCTTTCATGGAAGCAACTGTGATCACTGGAGTTTCAACAGACAATTTATTATTCCAAGAAGAATTGTTTGGACCTGTACTTTCTGTAACAAAGTTCAGTGAAGACTCGGATGCTCTGGCTATGGCTAACGACACTCCATTTGGATTGCTCAATGGTATATGGACACAGAATCTTAGCAGAGCCCATAGCTTTGCAAGAGATTTAGAATGCGGTATGGTTTCAATCAATGAATATCCAATTACTTTCCCTCAAACCGCCTTCACCGGTTGGAAGCAATCTGGTATTGGTATCGAGCAAAGCAAAGATGCAATGAGATTCTACACCAAGGTAAAGAATGTCAACATCAAACTTTGAGGTGATTAATTGCCAATAGAGAATAGCGACTTAGGAGATGGAATACGTCTTATAAAAATGTCTGGAAAAACAGCAACACAATCTTTTTCTCGAGAGTTTCTACCAGAAATTGCCAATGCCATTAAATCTGCACTATCTGATAATCAAGTAAAAGCAATCATCCTAACCGGGGATGGTAAATTTTTCTCAGCAGGTGCCAATATTGATGATTTCAAGAAATCTATTGATGAAGGAAATGCTACAGAACTAATACGTGAATTAACTGGAATCTTACATCCACTAATTGTCAGAATGCGCCAATCTGCAACTATTTGTGTTGCTGCTCTAAACGGAGCAAGTGCCGGTGGTGGCCTCGGTTTAGCACTTGCCTGTGATGCCCGAATAGCATCACCTCAAGCAAAGATGGCCGCATCATATTCTGGAATGGGTTTGTCACCTGATGGTGGCACGACTTGGCTACTTCCACGCCTAGTCACAGACCAAGTAGCAAGACGTTTCTTTTTAGAAAATGAAATCTGGAGTGCTCATCAGGCAGCACAATTAGGAGCCATAGATGCTATTGTTGAAGAGGATGAATTAATCTCTGCCGCTCAACAACTAGCAAAACGCTGGAGTAGTTGGGGCGCACATAGTAAAGAATCTATCAAGCACCTATTAGATGTGCAATCAACAAATGATTTTGAGACACAACTCAAACATGAAAGGACATTGATAGAAGCTGCTGGACAAACTGCTGAATTCAAAGAAGGAGTTAGTGCATTCCTAGAAAAGAGAGAAGCAAAGTTCCACTGATTAGGCTACAATTGTGTAATTGACTTGGGTAGTCAACATTGAATTGCCATCAGAAACTCCTAATTCACCTGTTACACGAATACTTTGCCCATCTATATCGGTAACTGTTAATCCAATTAATTTGACCTCAACGCCCCTAATTTCTCCATGGTGTAAAAGGTCATCATGAATACTTTGAACAGCGTATTGACAGGATTCTATTCGATCTAATCCGCCGTTGATCCAATTCTCAGTTCTTTGTTGTGTTAGACCCGGCATTACGTCTATTACATCATGAGTGGTAACAATAACTGCATCACTTGAAGAGTCATAAGGAATTGTCATTCCTGCGACTTTAACACCAAAAATAGCCATTGATAACAAAGACATCAACAGCACAATACCCGTTGCTAATAGCATTTGAGCCGCATCGCGTTGTTCATCATGGGTAACACGCTTGCTATACTGCATCATGCACCACCTCCACGAGCCCATACATCCATCGTAACCGTCCATGCTACCGAATCAACAGCAATCAATTTGTGAACAGTAACAGTTCCTCCGGCTGGAGTTCCTACCTGTCCGTGTGGAGAGGAGACACCGCTATCGCGAGCCAACCAACAATTAGCCTCTTTACCATTAGCAATTGCACTTTGTAATAATTCACAAGCGCTATCTAAATCATCAGTACCCAATAGTTCATGCAATCTACTTTCACCATTGTTGATGGCATCTAATCCCAATCCATACTGAATTGCATCATTGCCTGTCAATTCCAAACTAGAATCTTTGGCGATGGATGGCGAGTCAGGTACTTGAATTTGAATCAAAAACGTTGCACTCATGAAAAATAACCAAAACAGAGTTAACATCTCAAGAATATGAATCTGAGCAACTTCATCGTCCCTCATGGAGTTCACCCGAAGTATAACGAAGAAGGAACGAATGTACCTGAGGACGGATTCAATCCAGGGGTTAAAGTTACACCGATCAGGTCTGGTGAGAATGCAATGAAATTGAAGACCATCAATGCTACTAAAATCATATATCCTGAATGTTTGAAACCTGTGGAAAATCTACCAGTGGCCATCAGGCCAGCCATTGTTCCATTTCCAAGGGCTTGCATAGTCACTCCGTAATAGAAAATTGTAACGAAAAATAGCGGGTCGATATTACGGATAGTCATGTTTCCAATAGTCGAACCGCCACTGCTTTCATCACCATTATTAGAACCTGCAATCGCGGGAATAAAGACCTTAGCAAGAACTACGATAACCCCTAGGAACACGAAATATGAAGTCCAGATAACCGCAATATACGAACCGATAGCACGCTTTCTTTCACCTTCTAAGAACTTCAATTCTCTTGAGTCATTGGCAGCAGTAACTAGAATATCGGATATCTTTCCACCCGCTCTATCCGCTTCAGCGATCAATGCAATCGCACGCTTCACCAATGGTGTGCCGACTCTATTTGCGAATTGAACAATAACATCACTGAACTTGACACCCCAAGATAATTGGTCTGACATTTTCTTGACTTCATCATTGAGGGCACCGTATTCTGACCTTGCCAGCGTTTGAACTGCAACCGTCATCGACAGACCACCTTTCCAGTACTCTGCTAAATCTCTAAGGAAATCTGGGAATTTTTCTTCGACGCGATTCTTCTCATCCTCAACCTTTTCCCAATAATAGGAAGCAGGGAAAATTAGGAAAAAGAATGTAAATCCAAAGAAGTTGAGGAAAATAAGCGGATGAACATTGCCCCCTAGTAGTGATGGGCCAAGCCAATATGATTTGTTATTCATATTGGTAGGGATTCCATCATAATAATGAACGGTCATATCAAAATTGAACTCTGAAAGATATTTTCCTTCTTCATTTGAGAATATAACCAACTCATATCGAGTATCTGGCTCTATACTCTGAAGGTTAATTTCACATTTCTCATTAGTTTTCCCAGTTGTTCCGTTGAAATGGTCAACGACATCAGCATTCTTATCTCTTATCGCAACGGTATATTCTGTCGGGCTATCGGCCGAAACCGAACAGTTGAGCCATAGAGGCTGTTCTAAAATAGTCCCGCCAGTGGCTTCTTTTTCAACACCGGGTACATCGAAGTTCTTACCTCGCTTAGTAATTCCATTCCACTCATCAGAAACCCAAGTAACACGGTCGGGTTTATCTTGTAGAATAGCACATGAATTGTTAGCCGCATAACTAGGCTTTTGATTAGTGCTGAAATGCTGACCCATTGATTCCCCTGTGACTGGGTCCTGTGCGGTCGCCCCACAATACAAATTTGTAAACAACGGTTCACCATTAGGAGTTGGTACGAATCCAGAATTGGCAACCCACATCACACCACAACTTAGACCAATAACAATTGAAATTGCTATTATGGCGTATAACTTTGTCAAGGTCGTATCATCCTTAGGGAAGTCTAATTCGACGGTGATTTTGTTCTTCTTCTTTTTCGCCATAGATCCACCCCCCTCACATGTCTTGTTCCTTACTGCTGGTCCAAACTAGTATCGCATATGCTACGTGAATCATCGGAATAAATCCTAGAACGATTCCATATAGCATTCCTTCAGACATTTGTGCACCTGAACCAGATACCCAGAACATAATGACAAGCATCACGATCAGGAACAGAGGCATAGCCACTGCAACAACAATATATGATTCTGCAAGCAGTGCAATCGATTCGAGGAATTGCCCCAATCGGGTTCTGTTTTCACGCATGTAATGCTCTGCACGATTTAGGAAGAACAGTTTCAACTGACCTCCAGCCGTTAGAGTTCCGACCATGCCTTGGAAAAACTCAGTTAGCCACACCGAAGGAGCCCTGTCGACACTCAGTTTCATCGCTGTAATCAGGTCGTATCCAAGCAATGTTACATCGCGATATACCATCGCAGCATCATCTGAGACATCCAAATAAATCTCTTTATTCATTGCTAAAGAACGGAAAATCTTCGAGGGAGTTGCGTTTGCTGCCGCCATTGCAGCTGTATATGATGCTGCATATGGAAGGTATTTTTCGATCATATCTCCTCTTCTTGCTGCCTCTCTTGCGGGAGCCCCTTTATTGTATTTATATCCGAAATATGGAATTAATAATCCTCCTAGCAAAACAATTCCTGTTGAAAAATTTGAAGGGAATTCTTGGTAAGCAAAATCAGGACATCCTTTACCTGGCTTTGAATCGTCTATTAATTCCGGATACCAATATTCCCATTCATAACATGGTAGTTCTGTTGCTGGGTCTTGGATACCTTCCCAATATGCAATTACGCCGATATCCGGAATAAAAAAGATTGCAACAAAGGCCCATGATATCGCCATTATAGCCAATGATGTAACAATTGTAGTTGCTAGGAAGACTTCAGGCATAATCGGCATTGAAGCCTTGATTAAGTTTTTAGACAACTCCTTGTCATTCCTTGCTTTAGATTTGAGAACGCCGCCTAGAATCCGGTTACAGATTCTTTGCCATGCTGTCAAATCCATTTTCTCTCACCTCAAGGATTCAACGAAGCCCATCAACACGGGCAAGGATTTCTTTTGGACGGACGTAGTATTCTGTCACTAATTGTGCCACTTGGTCAGCTTTACGAATATCGTTCAAAACCATCCATTCCAAAATTCGCTTTCTAGTTCGAAGCTCTCTCCTCATCTCCTCTTGGCTGAAATTTATTTTGACCATGATCTTTTCTAAGACATATGACTTTCCAGAGAAGATATAATCATCGGTATTTACGTCCCAGCGGAATACTTCATTGGTGATGATCTCCATTGAGTTCGGATCAATACCCACAATCTCAACTACCTGCTTTGTACGTCTTACACGACGGCCATTAATACGGGTCTGAATTTGAATACTACATGCTTCTAGAGCAGGGATTAGTACACGTGGAATATCGATCGGCTTATTTTCTAAACGATGTACTAGTGATGGAACTGAATCTGCGTGAACTGTTGAGTAAGCACAGTGCCCAGTAGCCATTGCTTGGAATAAAACATAAGCCTCAGCACCACGAATCTCTCCAACAATAATATATTCTGGCCGCTCACGAAGAGCAGCCTTTAGCAACTCGAATTCTCCGATTTCACCATCTTTATTTTCACCACCAAAACCTTGTCTTGTTAAACCTGGGACCCAGTTTGGTTGAGGGATGTTAACTTCACGAGTTGATTCAATTGATACAATCTTCATCTGCCATGGGATAAAAATACACATTGCATTCAAAGTTGTAGTTTTACCGGATGCCGTACCACCTACGAATAGCATTGGAACTTCATTTTGGAAACATACCCAAAGATAAGCCGCCATCAGAGAAGACATTGTTCTAAAAGCAACGATATCTGCTGGGGAGAACGGGTCATCCTTGAACCTTCTAATACAGAATGCTGAACCGCGGGTTGAGATTTCTCTTCCCAGTTTCATTACAATTCGAGAACCATCCATTAGTGTAGCATCTAGAAGTGGTTCAGCAACTGAAATATGCTTACCACAACGTTGTGCCAACTTAATCACATAGGATTCTAATTCGTGGTCGGTTTCCCAAACACAAGTAGTCTCGATAGATTCGAACTTTCGGTGATATGCGAAAATAGGTACATTGGTTCCATCCAATGAAATATCTTCAACGTTGACATCGTGCATCAACATGTCCATTTTTCCGTAGCCGATGAGATCTCTACGTAGATAATAGAACATTTTGGACTTGGATTTTTTATTGATTTTCATTCCGTATGACTTGATGACCTTGTCGAGGGCTGTTCTCAGATAAGCATCTGGGTCTGCATCGATTTCTTCAATGTTTGCAGTTAGAGAACGGATAAAAATATCCATGATTTCTTCACGTTGTTCTTGCTCTTTCTTAGTCAACGGGGGTTCAATAATTTGGTAGAGAATATTGAGGGTTTGTTTGTCGCGAACGATACGAGCAAATGCGTGAGGTGGTATCACTGGATATTTGTCCAATTCGTCATATTGGGCACGTTGTTGTGCGCGCTTACCCTTGCCCCCTCCTTTTCCTTTCTTCCTCGCCATGAACTCAGCCCCCTTGAAGCAATTTGCTCACGCCTCATCCCCGACTATAACACTTCGCTGAAAATAACCCCTAAAACGGGCCACCTGCAATTATTTTTGCTTTGCCGGATGGTAATGATTGAAAGAGAGATGAGTTCAGATTGCAATAGCAACTATTGCTAGATTTGCTTAAGCCAAATTTGACATTTGTTGATAAATTCGACTAAGTTGCCATCGTTATCTATCACAGAATCAGCTTGTACAATCAACTTGTCTAGGCCCCATCCAATTTCGCGTTCATCGCGAATTTTCAATGAATCTCTATCCCCATCTTCCGCTCTGCCACGCATTTGAATTCTGTGGAAACGGACGTCTACTTCTGCAGTTACCGCCACAGTTGAAAACCGCTCTTGCCAATGAGCGAAAAAAACATCATATTCTGCAACACCCCGCAATCCTTCAATCAGTACAATATTGTGATCTTCCAAAAGATCATCGACTGCGCTACAGAGACGTACTGCAAGGACATCATCTCCAAATTGTTGCCTCAATTGTTGAGCAACTTCTCCAAAAACCTCGGGATATTCTTCTATATTGCGTTTCTTTACTTCTGCACGAACCATATCACCCATAGACAATACTGGAATTCCAGATTCTGCAAGTACTGCAGCGAATTCCCCCTTACCACTGGCAGGGAGACCGCAGACTGCAATAACACGACCCATGTTGCCAAGGTGACAACCGCCACACATCAAGATAGCCCCTTCAAATCAGCAAGAGCGGCAATATTTGCTAGTCACTTATGCTGCCATTTTGCTGGATGACGGCCAATAAAAGCTGAGACTCCAATCTCTTTGTCTTCACTGTCAAACAGGTTTGCAAATGCTTCTGCTTCTATAGCGACTCCTTCTTCCAACCCAATACTAAGGGCTGTTCTAATCGTCTGCTTTGCTACTTTCAGAGTATGAGATGATTTAGCGCCTATTTTCTTTGCAATATCAATCGTAAATTGGTACAATTGTTCTGCCTCCACAACATGGTTTACCAAGCCCCACTTTAGGGCATCTGCGGAATTTATCATCTCACCGGTCATCACCATTTCCATGGTTTTACCGTAGCCTACCAAATTAACCAAACGTTGAGTTGCCCCATAGCCAGGAATAAGCCCAAGATTAATCTCGGGTGTTCCAAATCTTGAACGGTCACTAGCAACGCGTATATCGCATGAGCAGGCGACTTCACAACCGCCACCTAAGGCAAATCCATCGACCATTGCGATGGTGGGTTTACTAATACCCCATAATGCCTCTACTGCGTTTTGTGCAAACATCTTTCTAATGTCATCGCTCTTCTTGCCAACAAATTCAGTAATATCTGCACCTGCAACAAAAGCATTTGGTTTTGCCCTTTTGCCTTCTTCTGCTTCCTTTGGCTGCGCCCCGGTAATGACTACGACTCTAATTGAATCTGTATTTTCAACCCAAGAAACCATGGCTTTTAGACTAGACATTACTTCTGCATTTAGCGCATTTAATTTATCTGGCCGATCGATAGTAACAAAGGCAATTGAGCCTAAATCTTCAGAATCATCAACTGCAATTTCATCGATGCGAAGTACATCGCTTTGAGGTGCGGACATAGTAATGCCAACATACTTCAGTTCATCATTTCACCGCTTGAAATATTACTTTTCAGCCAATCTCGTAAAAAAATATCATCGCCAGCAAAAATCGCACCATTTTAAGCAAGGATAGAAAACTAAAGGCGACTAGGGAGGCGTATGGGTGATGATTCAATGCCTCTGGTCAAAGCTATTGACATGGCAAAAAAGTATGGTGATTTCATTGCCCTACACCCGTTAAATGTTGAAGTCCATGCTGGAGAGTTCTTCGGAGTATTTGGGCCCAATGGAGCAGGAAAATCAACATTTATCAAACTACTAACAGGTCAACTGAGGGCTAGTAAAGGCGAGATTGAAGTTCTTGGAGTCAATGCTCGAACCGACCCTCAAAAACTGAAAGCAAATATCGGTATTGTCCCCGAATCTGAATCGCCACCTTCTTTCTTAACACCTGCTGAATTCTTAGAATTCGTTGCAAGATTACGCGGAGTTGATGATGTTGCTGGAAAGGTTGAATATTGGCTTGAATGGTTTGGCATGGAAGAGAAAAGAGATACCATGTGCAAGGATCTGTCAAAAGGACAGCGCCAAAAAGTAATGCTAGCGACCGCATTTATTCACAAACCAAAATTGCTTTTCCTCGATGAACCATTTGCTAACCTCGACCCAATTTATCAACGTAAATGTAGAGAGTGGTTGCTACAACATGTAAAGGATGGTGGAACTATTTTCCTATGCTCTCACGTTCTTGAAATGGCGGAAAGAATGTGTAACCGCATGGCCATTATCAACAATGGTAAAGTTCTCGCTGCTGGCACTGTTAAGGGATTGAAAATAGATCCTTCTGAAACTCTTGAAGACGTGTTTATTCGCCTTGTAGGCCATTCGATTGAAGATGCTGAAAGGCTAGAAGATGATGGTGTAACAAATTCCGAGGAGGAATGAAAATGCCAACCACCATCACTACTCGGGATTGGTCGGAGTTAGTTGATGAAGAGGGTCAATATTCACAACCTGTAACACTTGGAACTACAAATCTTGGACTTAAGTTACTCGAGCCGTTGAATGTATTTGCTGCATTTAAAACTACATTTTTGGTTATGTTTAAGGAAGAAAGGAGGAAAAGTTTAGAATTTGCTAATAGGCGCCACATGATGCTTTTCCCATTGATGTTAGCATTGATTACCATGGTCACGACCATCGGATTACAATTCTTGGTCGGCGATTCCGCAGCACAAGTTTCCAATATTGAGCAAAAAACATTCTCTTGGGGTGAATTAAGATTCGCTTTACACCTACCGTTGCTGATGTTCAGTTTAGGAATGGGGACTTTTGCATTCATGGGCCAAGATGCGATTATACATCGCTCTGGAACTAAGAACTTCTTGCTCGCAGCACCGGCATTACAGCCCCTTCCGAACTCAGTAGCCCACTTTGCATACTTCATCAAAGATTTACTATTCTATGTAATGCTGATTTTAACACCTGTTCTTGCAGGAATGGGTCTTGGAATTCTTATTGATAATTACACAGCGATTAACACTCCACTACTTTGGTCAAGTCTGCCATGGACTTGGATTGCAATGATTACAACACTGGCCCAAGGACTTTCAGTTTCATTCTTAGCCAGTTCTTTGTGGATGAGAGGACGACCTTATACGATAGTTGGTCCAATCCTTATAGTCGCAATTGGAATTGCTGTAGGTTTGGGCAAAGTGGATTCACATTATTTCTTATGGGGCTTAGCAGCGCAAACTACCCAAAGTTTCACTTTCGTAATTATTGGATTAGGGGCTTCAATAGCAATCGGACTTATTGCAAGTGCATTGATTACGGATGATTTTGATGTGGCTGTCGTAGAAAGAGGCGATTTACTAGGTCCAATTTACGACCGCCTTGGGTTCTTGGGCAAAGGAGAACTTAGACTAATTGTTGCCAAGGAATTTGTTGATTTAATTCGTTCTGGTGCGTTAAAAAAGATGACTGTATCCTATGCAATTCCATTAGCAGTATTATTGGGCATGGCATGGCTTGTTGACTTCGCAGAAGCACCTATCCCGATTAATTTACTATCCTATGCCCCGTTTTTGGGATTCTTTGGGTTTAACTTTTATTCCTGGTTAACAATATTAGATTCTCCAGATTTCATGAATGGGCTTCCGCTTCGAGTACCACAATTAATACGGGCAAAAGTAGTAGTATATTTCATCGCAACTTCTTGGATATCTCTGATATTTATTGTTACAATGGCTTGGAGATTAGATGAATGGGCCAACCTACCAACCAGTATTGTTGTAATGTTTGCCAACTCGATCTACATTGTCGCATTGACTGCTTTCTTGATGGGATTGAGGCCAAACCGAGCAATTTTTGATGCCTCGGTAATGATTTGGTTTTGGATCGGTTCTGTCATCCCACTGCTCGCATTATTCTTACTCTCCTTCACACAAGGAGATGTTTCACTTTACGGCAACTGGTGGGAGAGGACTAGTCAAGATGGATTGGCAGCAACCGCTCAGATTTACGACCAATCATTAGTTCAGCAAGGATTCATGGGCATGCTTACTGTGTCCATTTTATTACTGATAGCAAGTGCACTGCTATGGAAATTAATGGACAAGAGATGGAGAACTGCCCCCTTTGAAAATTGATGGCTCTCAATTTTTTAGCCTAAAGGCCAGGGAAGATAACTGCCATTGCAGTTATCGATAATCGCCCGTGGGCGTATACACTTAGTCTACTTAGAACTTGTAAGGTAAGTTCATTGCCTCAACATACTGGCGGAAGTGTGCCATGTGGCTCCTGTTATTAGCGATGAACCATGGAGGAACCATAGGAACTTCCACCCATTTGCTTCCAACCGCCTTGAGGGTACGCCCCTTAGATGTGGATCTCAGTTCAGAAAGAAGTTGTTCGTTCTTAGCCTTGATAGCTGCAGAGTTTTGGCAACAAGGGCCGCGAGAGTCAATCTTCTTTTGACGCTTATCTTGCTTGGCTTGCTTGGCTTGCTTCTCTTCCAACTTGATCTGTTGGAAACCTGTCGAGTCTGGGATGCCGCCAGAATTTTTATTTCTACGCACCTTCTGGTTAGTACGCCGGTTTTTGCCGTTGTGTATCTTCTTTATGTGTCTCATATGTTTCATTTATTCATAACCTCAATTGTTTAGCAATTAGCCTAATACTTTGCCAAATACTTTCACAATTATCTACGATGGTTATTTCATGATACACACTACGCCCTTCGGACATAGTTACATTGGACGCCACCCTATTTAAGGAGGCAGAAGGGAATCCCCATTTCTAGGTTTAAATATCTCTAAAAGCGCACTATTATCTCGTGCAATTGGACCGATTCACCTACGTTATGATGTTGAGATAAACAGGTTAAAATTAACCTATTACCAGATGCCAAGCGATTGCAAATATTGCTACATCTGCAAGTGCATGGGTTATCCAAGCCACCCAAACTGAGCGATAGGTGACGTAAACCCAGGAGAAAATGGAACCGCCTACAAAGACGCCGAAGGAACCGATTAGAGTGCCTAAAGGACTAATGAAAAAGGATAATGCAATCGTGTGGTGTAGAGTGAATATTGCTGCTGAGAGAAATATTGGTTTCCATTTACCAGATAGCAACATTTCAGCCTTGCTGGTGATAAACCAGCGAAATACATATTCCTCTAATACTGAATTAATAAATACCCAGAATAGAATTGCTAATCCCAATTTCCATGCAACTGTTAATCCCACTGGTTCTAATAAGAGATACAACATTTCTTGATCCATCAAATTACCAAGTAATAAGTAGGCTGCAACAATTACTACGACCATTCCTAATCCAAGGCCAGTAGCGACCATAAACCCACCATTTTCAGGTTTTGACCAACTAATTTGTTGTTGATCTATTTTCAAATGCCAAAAAGAAGGTAGGGCAAATATCCAAATCTTTAGTATTATGAATACAATAACCGCAATAATTCCAGCTTTTAGTGCAAATCCAGTCAGAATGGAAATAGTTGGGGCAATTCCAACCAGTATCAAGGCAAGTAGTGCTAATTGCTTGTCCTTAGCAAATGCTGCTTGACTCATCAAATACCATCAAACCATGATGGTTTATCAAATAGCAGCCAGCATCAGCCAATATTCACTCACTAAGTTCGCTTTTCATGGCTGCTAGAGCTCCACTGGCACCTGGCATAGGTAGTGGCATTGGAAGTGGTTTTCCGTCTGGACCTAATAGTGCTGGCAATATTTTTCCATTAAAGTCCATCAACTGAGGAAGAACTTCTTCAGGCTTTTCAACTGCTACAAAACCAGTATCTAGAGCAGTTCGTAATTTGAGGATTCTCGATTCATCAATGCGAATAAATGTAGCCCCATAAACGTGACCAGGGTCTGGGTTTAGAGGTTCATCCAAGACGCTATGACCATGTCCCGCTGTTTGTAATAAAGCAACTAAATCTTCACCAGCATTTTGCTGTTGTTGCATTTTTACAGTTGATGCGCGAATCTCTGCAAGGTGGCCACGGCGGCGCTTCTCTATGCGTTGACGGATTTCTGCGTGCTCAATTCTCTTTTGATTTACAGTTACATCGATATCTGCATCCTCAATCGATTCTGGGCTCACTTCAATAACGAATTCATCAGCGACATGGACTTCTTCCATCTCAACAACGACGTCTATTTCCTCATCATCAGAAGCATCTACTTCTGCCATTGCCAGTGCTTTATCTGCGTTTGCAGCCTGAACTTTAGCCATCTTACGTTGTTTCAAAGTGGTCCCGTCTACACTTCCGGCTTTTACTGGAGCGGGAATATTGCTTTGTTGTTCTTCAACTTCTTCAACTTCTTCAACTTCTTCAAGTTCTTCTTCAGCATGATTTTTTGCAGGCCGTACTGCTCTGCGTGGAGCTAAGTTTGCTACTTTCTCCCGATGCCCAATTTGAACCCAAGTAAAGGCAAGTACTGCCATTAATGCAAATGCGCCCCATTTGGCTTCTTCTTGCATACTGCCAATGGAAGTGAGATAAAAAATCAATACTGAGGCGAATAACAAACCTACAACAGTACGTGCAAAACTCATCCGTATCAAACGATGCACAATGCTTTGACTTATGATGCTGATGCTTACACGGTGTAAATCATCTATGGTGGCTTTGATTAGAGTTGTGATATCAAATCATTTAATGCTCGCATGCGATGAGAAAATAATTGCTTTTCCTCTAAACCAACCGCCCCAAAAGTAGCACCGTGAGTACTGGTTTCACCATAATTACCCGCTGTTAGTGGATTACCTAGCCCATCTAAGTCAAAAGGAACGAATAGCGGATCAAAACCAAATCCATCTTCGCCGTTAATTTCTTTTGAAATCCACCCTGGACATTTACCCTCGCCAAATATTATTTTTTGGCCATTCCATAATGCGGCAACCGCTTGAAATTCTGCACTCCTTAATTGACCATTCATTACAGGGTCTTGGCTTTCTAAATGAGATAGCAATTTCAAGATCCCATTACAACCAATCGTCTTCAAAACATATGCGGAGTAAACCCCAGGGAAGCCGTTTAGAGGTTCAATAAACAAACCTGCATCTTCAACCAATAACATATCCTCTTTATTGGGAAGATATGGTAATGCTTGAGTTATTTTTGCTTCAGCAACCGAATATAAATCCTCTGCTTGTGGCTCTGAAATGTCCTCATCAATAACCAATTGCTCAACTTCATAACCTAATTTATGAAGATGTAGTTGAGCTTCTTTGACTTTACCTAAATTGCCGGTTAGGAACCAAATCTTGTTGCCCATGGCAATGGGTTGGGCTGGGGGGTATTGATAACACCGCCTAATAGGAAGATGGGGAGATGATTTCAAAGCAGGGGAGTTGGAAGGCGGGTTATGATGCAACAGTTTGGATTGGTCGCTCTGGGAGGGGCAATCGGCGCTGCACTTAGATACAGTATTAGCCTATATTTGTCAGGTGATGGATTTCCATGGGCAACACTCAGCGCCAATATGATCGGCTCGCTATTTTTAGGGATAGTTGCGGTCGCTCTAACTCAAGAATTAATCTCACAAGATATTGCATTGATATTAGGAACTGGAGTTCTGGGTGCTTTCACAACCATGTCTGCATTCTCAGTTGAAACTTTGAACATGTTTCAAAGCCAACAGACATCCTCAGCGATTATCTATGTGGCAATAACGATGGTGATTTGTCCAATACTTGCTTTCTTAGGCTGGAAAATCGGTGACTTTTTCATCGCGTGATGATATCAACCGTGATATCTAACCCTACTTTTGACATTTTCAAATCGCTCTAGTACTTCTTCGGCTGTGGGAACTACTCCACCACTTTGCTCTGGTGCGGTCCCGAGTTTTTTTTCCTCTTCGAGATAGGCTGAAAGTACCAACTCTATTGCTCCATGATGATTCGGGTGAGATGCGGAAAGTATCTCGTCAATGACATGTAAATCAATTCCAAAGCGTTCAACTTCATAATCTATTACGGCTAACCCAAAGTCGATTAATACAGCATTTCCTTGTTCATCGATTAGAATATTATTGGTCGACAAATCCCCATGTGTTATTGCTTGGCGATGAAGAATGCGTATTGCCGCACCTGTATTGCGTAATGCCTTGATGACTAATTGCTCGGATGTTTCGCCGTTGTTAAGAAGTTCAATCAAGGGAATTCCTGGCATCCGCTGAAGAACCAAACGTCCTCCTTGTACATCCAAATCCCAAACCTGTGGAACCGCTATGCCGGCGTTATGTAATCGCATCAAGATTTTCGCTTCACTAAGCATACGCCGGACTCCAAGCCTCTTATCCAAATTTGGATGGCGCCATTGCCTGCTTCTCCTCTGCTTTGAAACAGCAGAACGCCCCATCCATGTTCCTGACCAAACTTCCGCTTCGGCTCCAAGATGAAGACGCTCATCGGCAATAAAGACCATCATCTATGCGAATTACTTGATACTTATCAATCCGCTGTAAAAGAAATGCCTTAAAAAGGGGCTAGATGTTCGTTATGTTTGAGGACACATGACAATCTCACTACCTGCATGTTCTGTGGATTTCATGGATACGAGTTTATCTCCTGAAGAACAGGATATAGCCGAAAGGATTACTGAATTAAAACAACAATTAGGTGATGAACTACTAATTCTTGGACATCACTATCAAAGAGATAGTATTGTCATGCATGCAGATTTCTTGGGCGACTCGTTCATGCTTAGCCAAAAAGCTGCTGAATCAACTGCCAAGTATATCGTATTCTGCGGAGTGCACTTCATGGCGGAATCGGCTGATATTCTTACCACTGAGGAACAAATCGTAATATTACCAAATATGCGAGCGGGATGTTCTATGGCGGATATGGCAACCTTTGCCGAAGTTGATGTTGCTTGGAAAGAAATAATCGAACAATCGGGGTTATCTGATCCAATCAATCGCGACAATCCCGAATCCCCTGTTGAAGAAGGCCAGTCATTTTTAGTTCCTGTAACCTACATGAACTCAAGCGCTGAACTCAAGGATTTCGTCGGACGTCATGGTGGAATCGTCTGTACCTCAACCAATGCCACCGGAGTATTGGATTGGGCATTTGAAAGAGCGGGTAAAGATGGAGCTGTTTTGTTCTTCCCGGACCAACATTTGGGCAGAAACACAGGTACTAAGATGGGAATTGCAGCAGAAAAGATGCCAACATGGATTCCAAATATTGGCTCTATGGGTGAAGTAAAGGGTTCACGAATCATATTGTGGCATGGATTCTGTTCTGTCCACACTAGATTCACAGTTGAGCAGATCGAAGATTTTAGACAGCGTTATCCACAAGGACAAGTTGTGATCCATCCCGAGACACCGATTGAATCAGTACAACTTGCAGATGCTAGTGGCTCAACTCAATTCATTCGCAATTATGTCGCAGACTTACCTTCCGGAAGTGCTGTTGCCATCGGAACAGAGATCAATATGGTGGCAAGGTTAGCAAATGAACATCCTGACAAACATATAGAATGCCTTGACCCTGAAATTTGTCCATGTTCAACAATGTACATGATTCATCCAGCGTACCTCATGGATGTCTTGGAAAGAATTATTGATGGTGAAAAACCAAATCAGGTAACTGTACCAGAAGAGATTCAGCAAGGGTCACTACTAGCACTCAACAGGATGCTATCTATCCTTAAGTGAAATCAAGCGGTTAACAAACGAAGTTCTTCGAGGGCTCGTAATTCCATCATACAAATTTGTTCAATCGAATCGAATAAATCCCTATCACCTGCATCTTTCAGTAAATCCATTACTGCAGTGTAGGCCTTTGCTGCGATTTTTTCAGTTTCATATGCCTCATTTAACATTAGTTGGTAATCGGTGGTATGGACAATCGCTTTGGTATTTCTCTCGGTAACTGGAACTCCGCCTAACTTGACAATACCTCTGCGGACAAAATCTGCATGCATTATAGATTCAGATACTTCTTTCGAAAAATATGGTGCAAGTTGCATACGATTTATTCCCATTACCGTAGCACTATAATGTGCATACATGTTAATCGCTCGTAATTCTAATGCTAGGGCATCGTTCATTTTATCGATTAGGATTTTGCTAGACATTTTATCAACTCTTAGGGGATACGAAACTTTACAATTACTCTTTTCCCTTGGATATAGCAAAAGGTTTCAACTAAATAAAGTCCCGTAATTTCAATGTTACTGGGTTTTTGCTCTTTTTACTTCTAATTGACGCTGATAAGCGTTAATGAATAC
>Ga0209502_10001849_pt1 | contig 18569 bp, 33 predicted proteins | sample ArcticOcean_MG_C_10_FD_187442 | JGI IMG/M metagenome (GOLD analysis project Ga0209502, IMG submission 187442) | Marine microbial communities from western Arctic Ocean - ArcticOcean_MG_CB11_90 (SPAdes) (version 2) | ecosystem: Environmental > Aquatic > Marine > Oceanic | place: Arctic Ocean... | reverse complement strand
GTCATAGGATTTCATCTTTGATAATCACTCTGGTAGAGCGCTATAAGTTCGCTGATTTCCTCAGCAGTTTGTTTACTAGGTTGATTTACTCCTGTAAACCAGTTGTAAACGGTTTGTCTGCTAACATTTAAATCGGAAGCTACATCGGCCACAGGTACACCTAACTTGATGCAAATGCGACCGAGCTTAACTCCCAACGAGCGAGCGCTTGTTTTTTTGTTTATCTGAATTAGTCTTAAACTATATCCATAACTCATTAGTCAAGGTCACTCCCCCAGTTCTCAATGATTGAGGCCATGTCAACACCACCAACTTCCGGCTCGTCCTTCTTAGTGCTGCGCTTCTTTGGCTCCTCAACAACTTCGGCAACAACCTCTTCTATAGGTTCCTCAACAACCTCCTCTACTACAGGTTTTGCCTCAGCAACTGGAGCTTGGATAGCGGGTTGTTTTTCTACCTTGTCTACTTGCCCAACCGTAAGTTGTGTGTACATCTTAGACTCAGGGTTCTCCTGTGCTTTTAACACTAGATCAAACTCAGCGTCTGTTACTTCACGGACTGGAGAGAACACTAGCTCCATAGTTTCGGCATTAGGATTAAAAGCAACAGTGGTAACTACGCTGTCGGGAGACAGAGTGTTGTTTACCAAGAACTTTACATAACTTTCAAACGGATGCAGGTTACCAACACCCTTACCAAACAAAGACTTAGCCGGTATGTTGAACTGGTAGATCGTCCCACTCTCGTCGCCTTCTAACATGAGTGATACCCGACGTTGGAAACGACAAGCACGCCCGCCTGTTTCACCAGAACCTTTTATGTTCATAGCGCACTCTGAGCAAGTAGGGCTTTGCGGATCAGATGCAGCCGCCTCTGGCTTATCACCTTGATTAGACCAGCAGTTAGGGAGGGTAGCTTCTTTGCTTGGGTCGAACTTATCCTTGTAGTATATACGTGAGACGTTTGTCAGCATGTTTACGATAACAGCGTTGAACTCGCCTCGTATAATCTCACCAATCTGGTCACCGTTAACTGACTTCTTAAAAGTGCCGTTAATATTGGCTTGTATACGCCGAGTGGTGCTGGTGCTAGTCCTTGAGGTAGCAAGCTTTTGGCTAAGTGCCGTTACTCGCTTTCCAGAAGGGGCTAACGCAGTGTCGCTAGTAAAAATTGATACGTCCTTAGACATCTTGTACTCCTATTTAGTAGTTGGTTTTCTTACGGATATTATGTACTTCTTGTTTGACTGCAACCCTTGAGGGCATTCGTCTGGATTTTCTGTAAGGAACTCTTTCATATGGGTATTATGAATTCGCTTCTCCAGTAAATGATAAGCATCGTTAGCCTCAATGAACTTGTACATAGCTTCCCAATCACTTGTCCAGTAGTTGGAGGAAACCCTCCGAGTAATAGTACCCTCGGTAGTTTTCATGCTGTCTAAGTTCTGCTCACTGCAAAGGTCCAGTAGCTTTTCAGCGACGAACTCTTGCTGCTCTTTGAATAGCTTTATTTCGTCATCTTTTTCTTTAATCGCACCGCGTATCTTGATGTACATAGCAACTAGTTTGTCAGCCGTTAAGTCAGCCATACCTACTCCTTTTTCTTAGTCGGGAGAGTAGTATAGGCCTGTACTTTACAATGTCAAGAGTTTAGGTTTAATTCGTTGCGGTAGAGATCAATTATTTTACTGTGGTTGGTTATGTTGTTCTGAAGCATCCCATACAACTTAGCCTCAACCTCGCTTCCCTGTATGTGTACGATAGTCATGGGGTTATGCTGGCCCGGACGATTGATGCGAGCGTTAGCTTGCAGGTAAGTTTCTACGCTAGTAACGGGAGCGTACCAAATTATTGTGTTGGCAGCGGTTAGAGTAAGCCCATGCGAAGCAGCTTGTGGTTGGATGATAAGCACTTGCGGCGTTTCCTTTTCTTGGAACTCTTTTATTATCTCTGTTCTCTTATTAACCGATACTTTGCCGGATATAATCTCACAGCTTATCTTTTTCTTAGTAAGAAAATCATTAAGTAAATTAATGGTATGCGTGAAAGGCACGAACACTAACACCTTGTGGCTTGACTCCTCTATTACCTCAAGGATGATCTTCAGACGGTTGCTCACATCGAACTCAAGAACTTGCCTCTCGTCTGTGTATACCGCCCCTCCAGATATTTGCAGCAGCTTGTTTAGGTTTGTAGCTGCATTTACTGAGGTTACCTGTTCGCCCCCAGCTTCCATAGTCATCTGCTGCTTGAGGAGGTTATAGTATTTCTCTTGCTGCTTTGTTAGCGGGGCATCCCGTTCCACAAAGGTAAGTGGTGGGAGGTCAAGGCACTGTGCTCGCTCGAACCGAATAGCCGGTTGGAGGGCTTCATGCACCGTCTTGTCTGCATCAGGCTTGGGTCGCCATACGTACTGAGTAGCCTTGTACATAACCTTGTCTCGGAACGCTCCGAAGTACTTGGGCACACCATCTGGGTTTATTAGCTTCGCAAGCCCAAACGCATCCACAGGAGACTGTGCTGCGGGTGTACCAGTTAGCATCCATAGCCATTCGGTGTCAGCAACTAAGTCTCTTAGCGTCTTCCATCGGTCCGTCTGCGCATTCTTGTAAGCGTTGGCTTCATCAATAACAATCATGTCAAACTTAGCGTTCTGTATTTCTTCTTTGATTACTGCAACACCATCAAAGTTTATGATGACGAACTCGCAATCTTCCGCTAAGACTTTGCGCCTAATATCCGCAGAGCCATGAGCCACTGAACAACTCCGGTGCATGGCAAACTTAAACAAGTCCTGCTGCCATGCGGACTTCATAATGGATAGGGGGCAAATGACTAGCACTCGCTTGATCCTGCCTATCTTCATTAGGTAGTCGGTAGCCCATATAACACTGGCGGTCTTACCTGTGCCTTGTTCGTTAAAGCAAAAGGCTTTCTTGTGGAGTGTTAGGAATCCAGAGGTATCCTTCTGGTGGTTAAACGGCTCTAACTTGCCTGTCCATTTGTAGTCTCGCTCGATAGGAGAGGGCACTTCTTTAATCTTCAGGCCCGCAAGAACTTGAGCTGTCTCTAAGTCCCACTTGATGGCAACTTCGTATACACCCTGTTCCTCTTTAATGATCACAGTTTTGTGCTTTGCTATTGGCTCGGTCACTAGATGCGGGCGTTTTGTTTTAAGTACTAAAGCTTTGTTGTCTATTACTCGCATTATTTTTTACGCGCCTTTACAACGCCACCTTTCTTAGCTTTCATTGCACCACTACTAGTCCGGGGGAAAGAAGAGTTGTTCGCCTCAGTCTTAACCGATAAGTTACTAGGTGCGTTACCCCCTCCCTTAGAGATAGGAGTCTTGTGGTTGACGTGCTTACCATCTCCCTTAGCCACTGCACCACTAGCCATTAGTGTGTTACGCGCAGCGTTACGTGTTGCACGGTTCTTCTTTTGCTCTGGTGTACCTTGGTACTTAGCGTACTCAGCTTTGTAATCTCTTGGCTTCTTCATTGTTTACCTCCTATCTGTTTACAGGTAGAGAACCTAGTTTGTGTACTTCTTTCTCCATATCCATTTGAAGCCGAGCAACCTTGACCTCAGAATAGAATGACTCGTTAACTTGCCCTGCTAATTTAGTTACCTCTCTCGCTTTAGATATGTCCATTGTACCGTTCGCTACAGAGTTAATTGAATTGCAAAGAAACTTTCTTAGATCGCCTGCTGTATTAATTGCTGCCATTTTTCCTTCTCCTTACTTAGGTTGGTTAACATGCTTAACTTCTTTATGTGTCGGTAAATTGCTTTAATGACTTGTAGTTGTTCTCTCTCTATAAAAGCGTACCTAATACCAAATACAAAAATAGTGCAGTTCGCCTCAGAGTACAGATACCCCAGATTAATACGCATACCATCGTTGTTTGTTCGTCTGTACAAACGCCTTTTGCCCACATCCTTGTACATTAAAGTATCTATTTTTTCTTTCCACTTTTGGGCATCTGCGAGGTTTAAAATAGTAGCTTTGTAGAAACGTAAAAACCTATCCCTTACTTCATCGTTAAATTCTCTTCTTGAAGGATACTTATTAACCATAATTTCCCACGCACCCTTCATTACCACTGGTTCAATTTCTGAATCGTACTCGCTATTAAATTTACGTAGCGTATGGTAATTAAGCCGTAGGGCATTGGGGATAGCCCCTTTATAAGTACACCTCGGGACTAAAGGTATTCTAGGTTCGTCAGGGCGATGGTCCTCATGCAAATAGGCAACTATATCTTCATAGCTGTAACGAACGTCCTCGTCGTTAGCGCACTCAAACATGTTGTTCATTTTAAGCTCCGTTATTTCCTAATATTTTAAGTATTCGTGTATTTCTCTTTCATTAAATACGGTAGGTCGCCAATCAGTACGGAACTTATTGCTCTTGCCCATGTTGCACTCTTCGCAAAGTACTTGAAGGTTGCCAAAACTCAGTGCTAATTTAGGCTCGTGCGACTTAGGCACTATGTGGTCTACATGCACCGATACTCCATGTTCTTTGTAGCTCCTGCCACAAGCCGCACACGTTGCTTTATAGGCTTCCAAAACTTGCATCCGTAAGGTTTGCCATTCCCTCCGTATCTCTAAGTTGTTGTTCCAGTTCGGGTGTACTACATCTTCACGATCAATACACCGCCAATGAAATCTTTTCATCTCGCTAATTACTTCATTGGGGTGTACACCCTTAGCAACCCTCCACTGTAACTGCTCAAAAATATCCCACTGCCAGTATTCAATAGGCTTGTGACTGCCTATAAGTTTGTGAGTAAATCCTTTTGTCGGCTCCGCGTTAAACATTGCTCGGTATAAATCCTTTAGCAAAGCTAAATGGACCATAGAGTATTGAGGAGAGCCGGGGCTTTTTAAAGTATGGATTAGCGGTTCACTTAGAAAAGTACGCATATCCGCAAGCCAATCACGACAAAATGAAAAGATTTCATTGTGCCCTTTTGACCACCAATCTACGTTACACCTCGGGGCGTCACGCCTATCGTACTCCATGAAAAGGTTTATAGTATTGGGGTCACGTACATTACGCATAGCTACTTCCTATTGTGCGAGCATTTTTTTACGGGGCAATACGCACACAGCGGGCCACTAACTGCATTCCAAACGTCAGACTCTTCCGCACCTGCTAAGCGGTCAAGATCAGGCTGGAAGGTAGCAAAGTACGACTTGATAAGCTCTCTGTGATGTTCTTTGCGTATGAACTCGTTGCTCACTACATACGCCAGAGCAGACTTAATAGTGTTAACTTCGGGGAAGTGTAAGAACGTAGCGGCAGCAAGTGCATCGAGCTGTGCAGTATCCGCATACTTTGCATTCTTACCTGTCTTATAGTCCACCAGAAAAGCTCTGTCTTCGTGTACGATAACTAGGTCAGCAATTCCTCGCCACCATACTTCCTTCTTTCGGTCGAAGAAAGTGCATGGGGTATACTCCTCTCCGTCGTAGGAGACACCGAACCGTAGCTCGCAATGTTTTTCTCCCGGGATTTTCTTCAGGGCGTTAAGCGTATCAGTTATAAAGTCAAACTTTTTAGGGATGTCTTCCCCGTCTTTTATGTACAACTCAGCGGCTTTATGCACCTCGTTGCCATAGCGCATAGCGAAGCTACCCGTATCTTTAACGTCCTTAGCTACCCGCAAGTGGTAGTACTTCTTGGGGCACTGTTTAAATGTACTTAAGCTACTATAAGACCAAGCTGTCATTTTGCCTTCCGTTTATCAGGTAATACTCTCAGTTTCTTTTCCCAAATAGCGTTATCTTTTCTAGCTTCAACGGCACTCTCGCCGTGGGCATAGGTTTTTATTACGCCTCCTCTAGCTAAATAATTTCTGATGTCTTGCGCTAACTTCTCACGCTGCAATTCTTTCTCGTCTTCTATTGCTCCTGCCACTGTACTACCTCATATCCGTACTTTTGTAACTTTATATATAGCTGTCTCTCTAAGGATAGCTTTTTGAAAATACTCACACTTCAAGCAGTACCACCCTACTCGCTTCTGCGTCTCCATGTTAAGCACTTGCTCAGAAGTTGCCCCACACTTAAGACAGTTGGTAGTGCTCAGCTCGTCTGTATCGGGGGGTAAGCTCATTAGTGCAGTACCTCCCTTGATTTAAAAGCCTGCATTATTAGCATGTTCAACATCCAAAAACATGGCCCGTCCATTACTAAGCAGTCTTCTCCGCTGTATTCTTCCCTGTCAGATAGGTATCCGATAGCTTCTTCCTCACCCACGTCTCGGCATAGCTGATGGCCTTCAAGCAGCATCCTAAAGTTTACTACTTCGTAACCTGTACCTGTCTCAGCTTCTAGCTTTTCTGCTAAAGCAATGGCGTTAGCTACGCCGTGGATAACTTGGGTGCTATGTTTCATCTAGCAAAGCCTCAAGGCGCGTCTCTAACTTTTCTAGCCGAGCAACAACATCCAACAGTTGTTGGCCTAGCTCTACCATTTCTTCGCCGTCTTCTTCGCTAAGCTCAATTACTACTTTCATTCAACATCCCACGTAGACATAGCTTCGTCTGCTGCACGTTCAGCCATCTCTTGCCTACGCTCCGCAGGGTCTACGTAATCTTCTTCTTGTGTGTTTAGGTACTCTTCTAGCTCTACCGTTACTCTATCTCTACTCATTGTTGTTCTCCTTATAGATCGTGTTTAATTATAAACTCAGCAAAATTTTGTAGCTCTTTAGCTGACGAACACTTTTTTTTCGTAGGGCTTTGGCATACGGGACACCTAACGTTCCGGACTACCTCCGCTCGGGCATAGTTAGATGCGGTTGCGTTAACATTTTTAACATGCCCACATTCCAAATAAAGAAACCAACAAGGCCTAAGTTGCTCCACGCCAGTGGGCTGGTACTCTCGGTCAATTACTTTCATGCCTCTCTCCAATTTTGGTGCGTGCTTAAGGTACTTCGATACTCCACCTATTCAGAATTCTTACGCACCTTACCCACGACTAGCTGTGACGTAGCTTCCCCGACGCAGACAAGAAACTGGATAGACATTTACAGTTATGTAAATACCTCTTGTTTTCCTTCTGCATTGCGGGTGTTTTTTGCAAGCTACCCACCGCCCGCTGGGGTATTCGGGGTAAGCAAAGAACCCCCGTAATTAACACTCACCATAAGAGTTAGCGTATCCACCTTCGCAATCTAAGGGTAAGTCCAACGCCCACTCGGGGCGCACCTTCATTGAGTCCTCTACGTAAGCCATAGCTTCTTCTACTTCGGCTATGGGGGCTATACACCCTATAGCATCATGCACAGTCATTACAACTTTATAGCGTTTCGCTACACGTAATAGCTGCTCGCCAATGACTATGCGAGCTAATGCTTGGCAGACGTTCTCTATAACTTTACCCCCGTAAATACGGTTAGGTATAATAGCGCGGCCTCGTTTAGTGTCGTACACAACCTCTACTCGCCCGTCTTCTTCGTTCCTTTCTTTCCTTAGGTTGGGGTACTTAACGTACAAGCCATTAGGAAGCTCGATCCCGTTGTCGGTATCTACAACCACAACTCCTTCCTTACCAATCGCTTGGCTTTGCCCTAACATTATGCCTTGAAGCGCACTGCCTGCTTGCTTCCATAGCTTAGGGATATTGGAGTACGTCTCCCGATACACCCTGATGATCCGGTCACACTCATCTTGCTCTAGCTCTACGCCAAAGGTCTTTAACTGATCCTTAAACTTAACCGCACCCATGCCGTAACCTGCACCTAAGATTGTAGTTTTACCTACAAACCTTTCCTCCTTGTCTATGTCTTCCGGCGCTTTGTTATATATTGCAGAAGCCATGATCTTGTATACGTCGTCCCCTCGGTCGAATGCCTCTACTAAGGACTCTTCCTCAGCTAACCATGCTAGCGTGCGTGCTTCAATCTGCGATAGGTCGCAGTCAATAAACTTATACCCGTCTGGAGCGCATATCGCCTTCTTGAGTATCGAGCCTCGTGGTAAGTTCTGCATGTTGACCTTATCATCGCCGCCCCACCGCCCTGTGTGTGCTGCGTAATACTTCAGTGGTATAGGGAGTTTGCCCCTTCCACCTATTGCAATAAGCCGCTCTGTGCGAGTCTCGTCTATCGTAGACTTTACCCCTAGCCGTGTGGCTACAAGGATTTGGACTAACGGGTTAGCGTGGCTTTGTAATTCCTTAAGCCCTTCGTCTGTCTTAGCAAATGCAAACGCTTCCTTGCCTGTGCGCAAACTTATCTTAGTGGGAGGTTCTACACCGCACTGTCTAAGAAGCGCAGCAAACTTAGGGTTACTCATTATCTCTGCGCGATCTACCTTAGCTTTAGCCAGCAGCTTCTCTTTGGTATCCCTAATCTTATTGAGGTGCGTGATCAACAGCTCTCGGTCTACCTCAAGTACTGGCTCAGTAAACATCCTTAGAGTGAGGTCTATTAGGTTTAGCTCTAGCTTAGAAATCTTAGGGGCCAGTACACCGAACAAAGCGTATGTAAGCTCTACGTCGTTAACACAATACCCACCGTAGGCTTCCATCTCTTCTGGGCTGAAGTCCAACCGCCGCTTGCCTAGGGCATCTAGCACCTCAGTGCCTTTCAATCCCAGTTCGTAATGCTGCACCAAAGCCGAAAGACTACCACCAACTTCTATAGTGTGGATGGCGCGTGCCATGCAAAGTGTATCGGCTATCTTCTTCGGGACTATACCGAAGTGCCAATTCATTATAGAGAGATCAAACCTTGCGTTGTGCGCAATAGCAGCGGAGTTACTCCAGTCGAAGGAATCTAAAAAAGCTTTTACTTTCTTCTTTGTTCCGGTGACGAACTTAGTCTCCTCGTTGTTCTTCTTCACCGCTACGCCTATAACCTCGAAGCGCTTGTCCCGGATGTACTCCTCAGTAGTAAACTTCCTAAGGCCAAAGTCTTTTGCATAATAAGTTTCGAAATCAATCGTAAGCATATCCATTTGGGCCTTACACCTGCTGCTTGTCAGGTAGTTGTTGGGAACAACTATCATAGTGCATCACTCTTTCTAGCACCGCTGTTGTGAATAGCTCGCCTTGGATTTTGTGCATCTTGTCCTCTAAAGCCGCACGATCCTCGGGAGTAATGAAGCTCCCACTCCGGTCTTCATCGCGCACTATACTGATGAGCAGTCCCCACATATCCTGTTGCCTAGGCTGGAGTTGTAGTAAGTTAAAATCTTTAGGGTGGCTGTCCATCCTAGCTAGTAGTATTTCTAAACCTTTATTCACTTAGTAGTTTCTCCACTTCGTTTATGTTGTGTTCGTTGATGACCAAAGCAATACCACCCGCCGCTTCAATAGCAGCAAGCTCTCGATCTTGTAGCATGGTTGTTGTATTCTTACCTGCCTTACATTCAATGCCAATGAACGCGCCGTTATGGCAGCACACAACGTCAGGGATACCACTACGTCCCATGCCATAGGTAGCGGGGAAGAAGTAGTACGCCCCGTGTTGTTTGAGGAGTTTAACTACTTTGTCTTTTACTTTCTTCTCGGGTGTATTAGCCATGCAGAAAGAATAGCTTAAGGGTTGGACTTTGTAAAGGCCAAAAAAAACCACCCGAAGGTGGTTAATTAAATGGGGTCAAGCCACCTAACAATGTTAGGTTAGGTGTAACTTATTTGTCATGCTCCTTCATTTCGTGAGCTTCAACACGACGTTCAAGGTCTCTACGTGCACTTGCTAAGACCTGCACGATAAAAACGCGCTGCTCATCATCCACACCCCCCTCAAGAAATTGTCGCTCCCAGTGCTGAAGTGCGCCTATTCGGTTTTTCTTTAATCGGACGTCCTCATCTGTCAGCAGGTCTTCTAGCGGCTTTATGTACGCAGCGAACTGTTCTTCGCTTTCCATCGTTGGCGTACCACTTGTGATGTGGTTGAGGTCTTCTATAGAGTGAGTCCCTCTCCAGTACTCCAAATCACCGAGGTAGCACTTTAAGTATTGCTTTATCTCATCGTTCATTGTCTTGCTCCTCTTGGTCTTGCTTCTCCGGCAGGAATGCCTCTAGCCTTTCGGTGTCTACGTTGTGGTACAACAACTCATCAATCGCCGTCCAGTCGTTGTTACTTATGTCGCGCTTCATCTCTTCGATAACCGCGTCTACTAGCTCTTGCTTATTCATTGTCTTGCTCCTGTTGTTTATAATTATCTGCATGGTCTTGCAGTACCTTACGTATTTGCGCAGTGTAGTGCGTGCTTCGCTTGAAGTACTCCACCACATAACGAGGTAACCTAACATTCACATGCTGTAGTGCCTGTGGGTTTCCGTCTTCATCAACGTCCAAAGCTTTCATCTGTATCTCCTGTGTCTAGCATATAAAATGTATTAGCGTTAACTTTGTAGCCTATGTTAGACACATAGGTTTTATCATCTAGCATCTTGAGTATTCCTATCGCTGTCTTATACTTAGATAGGACTTCATGCTCCCTAAGTATTGAAAGGTCTGGTTCTTTACTCCAACCTTTTATTTGGCAATAGTCCTTATCAGGGGTTATGTAAAACAACCTCCCTTTAGGTGAGGAGTACTGCTCTCCAAGTAGCGGATTGGCGCGAGCCTTCGGGAGAGAGCGATATATCGGACCGACAGTTCGCAGCTTATCTAGCCACGTCCTTGCATATAAAACAGTGTCCTTGTCTACCCCTTCAGCTTCCAACAGTGCAGCGTACCGATCTGCCGTCTGCGTTGAGTACTGATTGAACAGCTTAACCACTCCGAGCTGACCTCCTAGGTTTGAAGTTATAGTACCCATCTCTCTAACAATCTCCCGCTTAACTACTTTCTGTAACACAACAATGTGTTCCCGCAAACTTAGCGGCTTGAAGTACTTCTTAAACTCCTTCACCACTCGGTCTAACTTAGTAGTCTTTATCTTGTTAGCTCTGGACAACTTGTCACGTATGCGCTTGTTAGTTAGCCATACCTCCTCGTCGTGATACCACGAACTGTGAAAGTACATCTGGCCTAAGCGTTCGCCTTTACACAACACATCTACCTTAAGCTCATCAGAGTTCTCGTTTCGTAGCTCAAAGATATAGTGCGGGTAAAGCTTCACTAACTTTGCCATTATCTCCTCGCCTAAGTAATGCTGCTTCTCAGAAGCTAAGAGCGGTTTGTCCCGCTCATCTTTGACGTTAGGAAACGTAGCGTATATGTCCTTATGAATAGTCTGCATATCACTCACCACTCATGTGAAGCTAAGATCGAATCGACCTTGCTCTTTAGCTGCGCACGTAGCACGGGTGACTCCTTAAGTCCTTCTAAGTCTGTGCCTAGCATCGCCCTCTCTAGCTCGACCCGCGCTGCCTCCAGCTTCGGATCGTTCGTTACATTAAGATGCTCTAGCAATCTACATAGCTCCTTGGGGTTATCAACGAACGAGTCATGCCACCGTCGTTTTGTATCCTCGTCAGCTTCTACCAACTTCTTACTCATGTTACTGAGCATTGCATAGAGCTTGTCCCATGCACCTTGTACTGCGTCTACTAGGCGACGTTGTATCTCAACCTCACAAGACTGCTTGGTCTCTTCTAACTCCTTAGCAGGTATGTCTAGGACGAAGTGTCCTGACTCCGGTACAGGTGTAAACGTAAGAGTGAACTTATACTTCTCTCTGATCTCGTCTACTGAGGGGTAGTCCTCCTCACGGTACATACTGCCAAGAGATGTGCGAGCGATACCCTTGAGCATCACGTACTTATCGCATAGTTCGCCTACCAGCATTATGCGTTTTGCTTTGTGCATATTTGCCTCCTGCTTGAACTGCATAAACAGGCTAGTGGGTAGAAGCCTTGCACCTCGCTCTTCCCATGCAAGCGTGTTCTTCTCATGCCAATGGCGTATAGCTGTGCCGTGATTAAGGATTTCTTTGACGAGGGTAGTCCCTGCCATAAGGTTCTTAGAAAACTTACCCGCTCCACTGTCGGCGTTGTTGGTTGCTAGTACCTTATCGGTCTGCTCCCTGTCCAACTTCTCTGCTGTCCAAGTGTTAAGGGTTAGTCGTGCTAATACTGCGCTTGATGAAATGCTCATAGTCTTTCTCCGTTATGAATGACCTAACAATGTTAGGTGCTGTAGGTTACTGCTGTGATAAGTAATGTCTGTTACGGTCGGTCACTAACTCGCCTTCTGGTTGTATCGTGTCCACGAATACTTCCTTAGCGTGCACCCGCTTCAACCAATCAAGAAATACTTCTTGCGTAGTCTGCTTGAGGTCTTGCGCTCTCAGAATCATATACGGCATACATTCTGCCCACTCGTGACGTTGTTCCTTGCCTTGTAACAAGCTAGGGTCTTGAAGCTGTTTCATCAACGAGGCCCAGTACACCCGATCTTGGTTTCGCCCATCGAAGACCTTCTCCATATGCCGCACATAAGTACGGAACGGAGCGTATTGCTTTTTGATCTGGTTGAACGCCTTACGATCTAGCACTACCTTTCTCATCGGCACAGGATTGAGTACTTCAAACTTGCGGAGCGTTTCCTGATCTCCAAGCGTTACGTAGGGTCGGAGCCTCAATACATTAGTAAGCACAGGCGCAGCGTAGTCTCCGTTACTTAGGCTTAGCCATGTCCTGTCTTGGTGGACAAACATCCGCGCTGCACCAAGTATTCCTCCAACAAACGCGAACGTGCTGCGTGTCTGATACCCGCCGTCTGTTACGTGTACCTCTCCGTTAGACAGGAACGTAACGCAAGCAGTTGCGTAAAGGACACACTGTACTGAGGGTATGCCACCAGTAGTATTGAGCCTGATGACCTGATGTTTCCTACGCCGTCCGTTCGCTGTCTTACAGATAGGCCGTAGGTCATCGCTACCACGTATCGGTACGATGGAGTTGTAATGCTGTAGCGCGTGTTCATAATCTCGTAACACTGGTACTTCTATGTTAGTTCCAAACATTGTAGTTCTCCCTTATTCTTCAGTGTATTTACCGGCTAACTTAGCTACGCGGTACGTGTTCTCAGATATTAGCTCTAACGACTCGCCAATCTTGTCTGACTCCCATACGTGGTAGGTGTAGTACGCCTCTTGATCGCCCTCGCTTCGGTGATACTTCTCCTCGAAACGCTTTGCTCCCTCTAAGATTTCCATAATCTTAAGTGCGTCTTCTGCTGGCAGTATGTACTCTCGATGCCCCAGTCTAATTTTTGCTTTCATGTCATTCTCCTAGTTGATGTTAATTGTTTTGCCCACAGGGGCGGTTATGCGTTCATTAGTTATCGCCCACAGCACTGGAGTACTCCACTCCCCCCAACTGCTAACTTCTCCGTCAGTAAGCATCAAAGTAAAATCAGGTGTGATGCCCTCCTTTGCGAGATAGTCAGGTACGCACGCAGGATCAGTACCGCCTCCACCAGAGGGCGTAGTGTCTGCCGAGAAGGTCTTGAACTCTGCACCTCTGTATATCTCGTGCTTCTCTACATGCCCATCCCAGTACAGAATGTGTACCTTGTCGATGTTGACCTGATCCGCTAGGGCTTGAACCTCACTCACTACTTTAGTCAGCCGGTCATCTGTCAACATAGACCATGACGCATCTATGGCTAGTACCGCTTCGCGTATTGACTCACCTATCAAGGACGGCATGATCAAACCTGTATGCAGGAACCTGCGGTTCGGTCTGCTCCATGTACTCTCGTCCTTACTTGCACACGCGCTGCTAACAAACTCAGCCATTTCTTGCTCCCAACGAACCTTGCTCTGGAGTAGTTCGCCTAGTCCTAGCTTGCCACTCTTACCGCCAACGCCTGCCTTCTTCGCAGCCATTGCACCTTGTCGAATAGCTTGCTGTACATCCTCGGCTTGCTCCTTGCGTTCTTTGTCGCTAAGTCCTTGCTGTGACTCCCAGTCATGCTCATCGAAGTTACCGCTTTCGCCTTGGCCGTCACCCTCACCGCCCTCGCCATCACCGCCCTCGCCATCACCGTCACCTTGCGGAGGTGGTGGAGCACCGTTCTCTTGGAGGTCACGGAATATCTTAAGCACAGGCCACCCGTCATACTTGATATCATGCAGTCCCATGATGTTTCCCTTTGAGTCACGCGGCATAGTCACTACGTTACCTCTGGGGTCGGCCTTGAGTATCCGTCCGTTTATCCAGTAGTCACACGCCATGTTCGCAAGCCTTGCGTCCAACTTGTACAGGGTGTAGTAGATCGTCGTGTGCCTTGCTGCCTTGTGCACATTCTCATGGACGATGACAAACCCTAGCTCCTTGTCTGCTAGAGCCGTGATAAACTTGATACCGTATATCTCGTTGCGTCCGTCAGTACACGCCGTAGGAAAGTCCTCGGATAGCTCGGCCTTACCCATCATCATTACGCCACTAAGCTCTATGAACTCATCGCTACGCATGACGCTAATCTTGACGGCTTTGAACCGCCTAGGTAGTGTTTGCATTACAGTAAGTCCTCGTTGTCCCGTACCCAGTTAGCGAATTCCACTTCTTCAAAAGCAAACTTTTGCTTCTGAGTATTCCGTGCTAAGGCGATACAGAATATGCACTGCCACTCTTCATCGAGTCTGCGTAGGTATTTGAGTATGGGCTTGAGTGTTACCGCGTTTACCCGCTCTAACATTCCGAAGGTAAGCACTGCGCAAGCGCCGGGATCGACAGGTAACTTAGCTGTGGAGGGGTTGTCCGTTATATCTTGAAACGAGGGAAGTCCATCGTTATGCCTGATGTAAGCGGAGATGCTATCGGCAGCGGACAGTCCTGCAATACCCGCAATACCCGCATGGGTTGCGTGTGCATCGCTGCTACGCCCATAAAGTATACGACTGATCAACTCCAGTACACGCGGAGAGATACAGCCATTCTGTTGGACTCGGGGATTGAAGATAAACTCATTACCCTTCTGATCATCATCGAGGTAAGAAGCTAGGCAGTGAGGGTTACGATCAACCCATGCCCTTATGATGTGGTGCATATTGTTAGCGCCTGCCCAGACATCCCACTGCTCTGCCGTTGGCTTGGATATGTGTAACTTGACTACGCGCTGTGAGGTATGCGCTTCCATCGAGTCACCTACTCCATCCGATGCGAGGTTGCCCGTCATAAGAATGATGCTGCCATCGGGGGCTGGTAGACAACCTAAGCGTGGGTTACTTGCCTCTAACAAACCGTGCGTCATATTCTTGACAGGCTTAGGGGCTTTAGTCCATTCGTCTAAGATGACAATGACCGGCTCACCTAGATGCAGTCCGAACCGTTCGCTAGGGTAAAACGCTGTAGTCTTAGTCTCATGGTTGATGGTAGGAAGAGCCAGATCGCCTAGCTCCATCTCGGTCATAGCCAAGATGAATGCCCTGTACCCAGACTTGCGTACAAGTATCTTTTCTATAGATGTCTTGCCGATGCCGGGTTCACCGAACAAACCGAATCTTACTGTGGGGTTATCCAAGATTAGGCAAGCTGCCTGATCCAGAGTAACTGTGGGTGGTTGGTTAATATCTTCTTTTGTTTGTGCTTGTGTGCTCATTGCTTCTTTCCTTGTTGTTAGCTACCTAACATTGTTAGGTGCTGTAGGTTGGTTGATTAGTCTTTGTACTCGGTAAGTAAGTCTTGCAGTGTTACTGGTGCGTCACTGACTGCTTGCAAAGGTTTCAGCAGACGCTCTAGCTCCCTTTCCTGTCTGTACAGTGAGGGGTCTATTGACTGTACTAAGCCACTAAGTTCATTGCCGGTTACACGGGATTCGATTATTAACCCTTCCTGTTCGACAATCTTCTGCCGCGTTGCTTCTAGTAATGCTTCCATTTCTTTTACACTCATTGGTCGTGCTCCTTATAGTAAGAATAAAATTAGTGTGGAGTAGTAAATACATATCAGTAGCCCTATGCACGCAGCGACTGCACCCAGTACTTGCAGTGGACGGAGCCACCACGGCTTATTGTCTGCCCACGCGTGCATATCGTGCGGGTCATGGGTGTTGCGTTGCTTACGTAGTTCTTCGCGTTGCTTACTCATACAGTCCTCCTATTTTTTGCTGCCCATTCTTCTTTTGCTGCCCGTTCTCGCTTCTCCTTGTTATACAAGTAGCTTGCCATTCGAAGTTGTTGCACGGCCTGCTTTAGCAGTAGGTGCGCGTTGTACTCGTGCATACCATGTAAGGTGTCTAAGTCCTTATCCTCATGCCAGTCATTCCCGTCTGAATCTAAAGCTAGGAATGTTACGTTTGATACGGTGTGTACCGCATCGGCAAGGTCATCTATAGAATCTATTGTCAGTTCTATATTGCTCAGTCTGTCTAGCGGCTTCATAAATTGTTTAAGGTTTATTGGCTTTGTGGTTCTCATATAGTTCTCCAGTTTAAGTGGTGCGTTTAGGGTTTAACTGCTTGAGGTCTTCCCGAGACATAAGCATATAGTTGCTTTTGTTCAGGGGTGCTACCGTGTGCTTAACAGCGCGGGCTTCTGCCTCGCCGCATAGCAAACATACTGTGATGCCCAACAACCTGCGGGCAGATGAATAGAGCTTGCTGCATTTAACACATTTAGCCATGTCGTTCTCCTAGTTAAGATTTGGTGCGCACGACCTAACAATGTTAGATGGTGTGCACCAATGAATGTTGTAATGTTGCTCAACTGCTCCAATCCACGAAATTTTATTACCATTGTACCACGATGGTGCGTGAGGATCAAATCCAGTTGGCAGCATGGCATGGGTGATGTTACGTAACAGGGGTAATGTTATAACAATAGGGGTGTTTTATAACAATAGATATAACGATGTGGTACAGCGTGAAAGCCACGTATCCAAAGGGTTGGTGATATGAAAATAGGTGTAGTAGTAGTAATGTTATAAAAAAAGTATATATATAGGTCTCTTTTGCGAAAATTACGCTGAGGGGTTTTGACTGCTTGCTTAGCTCCAGAGGCTCTTGGTTAGAGTTGGGGGTATATAATATTCCACGTAACATTACAAATAACGTAACACAGCTTAGTTATCAAGTACTTAGCGCGTAACGCTGAAGTAGTTTCATGTAACAATCGTAACATTGTATACATATCAGTAGCTTAGCAAAGTTACGTAACTAGGGGCTAACACCACCTTAGTTACTATCATGTTACTGTGTCAGATACGCTGGACAACCCCATGCGAAGCTAGCGCACCCTGTGGGCTGTGGAGCATGAAGTCCTTTCACCACCTTAGTTACTATCATGCGAAGCATGATAAACAGGGAGGAGACTTTGAGGGCTGTAAGTCATTGATTCCATTAGAGTTATCTCGGATCTGGTGGACACAGGCTAACATTGTTAGATAGTGCGCACCATTCAGAATGGTAAGCTATTGATTCGCATAGTGTTTTCATTATGTCGGACAATTCCAGTGCAACAGTATCGCAAAATGGTAAAATAGCTTCGCTAGACCAAAATTAATCAACGAAAGGAAAAGTATCATGGCAACATCCCATAAAGCAGCAGAGATCGACCTAGGTGCGGCAGACCAAGCCACGCTAATGGCTCACATTGTTGGCAAGAAGTTAACCCCCGAAGACCTCGTTCGACAATCAGTGGAAGCAGGCAATAAGTTCAAGACTTCAGAGCGATTGCTAGCGGCTTATTTGAACAGCGCTATTGAGCCGGAAGAAACCAAAAACGGTAAGATGTTTTGGTTTAACGTGGCATATCGCGCCACTGGTGATCTGGCAAACCGAACCGAGAAAAACAAAAAGGTAATTTTCGGATTGTATAAAGATCAGGATTATTCCAATCCTTCCACGCCTTGGGCGAGAATGCGCGTAATCGGTGAGGAGTTAACCACTGGCGAGAAGAAGAAAGCCGAGCGCGCACAGGTTCGAGACTTACACGTTCGCTACTGTGAGGAGTTAGGCAAACTCTACAAAGCAGGAAACGACCCAGCGAATGATGAAACAATAATGAATCATCCACGCTCTGGCGCGATTAGAGCCGCGCTTATAAACGTAACCAAGGGTCTGAAAGAATTGGGAGTTGACCTCGACACGCTAACCACTCAGGACTAACTCATAGGCGCCACGGACGGCGCCACCTTCAGGAGAATATAGAATGACATTATTACCAGCCTACGGGCGCGATTACAAAAGCAAAAAAGAAGTGTTAGCTGATTTTAACGCTGGTCAGGACTTTGAAATATCATCGTTCGGATTCTTACAATACTGTTCAATACGGGACGCGGCCGAATTTAAGAATGTTAGCCTGCGTTATAACAAACAACGCAGCATAGTTTGCATTGCTGAAAATGCTACTGGCAAATTTGTAGAGTTAAAAGCAACACGTAAATAGCTAGTAACACTAAAGAATCCTAGTCTAACCAACTGGGATTTTTTTGTGATTTTCCTCGCTTCGCTCGATTAAGGCCTGAACAAGTTCAGAAACTATTTATAACTCGCTTCGCTCGCTAACAAGCAAAGGAAGTTAAGGCCTGAACAAGTTCAGAATCTATTTATAACTCGCTTCGCTCGCTAACAACGTGGCCTCGACAGAGGGTACCCTACCCCCACCCCCCGTTTTGTCCGCAAAAGCCCCTCCCCGCTGTTACTTA
>Ga0209502_10001844_pt1 | contig 18593 bp, 22 predicted proteins | sample ArcticOcean_MG_C_10_FD_187442 | JGI IMG/M metagenome (GOLD analysis project Ga0209502, IMG submission 187442) | Marine microbial communities from western Arctic Ocean - ArcticOcean_MG_CB11_90 (SPAdes) (version 2) | ecosystem: Environmental > Aquatic > Marine > Oceanic | place: Arctic Ocean... | reverse complement strand
GGGGGGGGGGGGGGGGGGGGGGGGGGGGGGGGGGGGGTTACCTGCAGTTTACCTCGGGATCTTCCCCGCGTTGTTAGCGCCGACGCTGTGGGACCGCCAAGCCAACGTGGTGCCGCTGGTGCGTTTGCTGGAGGCGTTTCTGCGCGCGGCGCCGCGTGAGATTTCAACCGGAACGCATTTAACAGGCGTGCTTGGCGTTTTCCAAAAACTCGCCGCCTCAAGAGCACAGGATCACCAGGGTTTCTTCATCCTGAACGCGTTCGTGGAGTGCTTGCCTCTGGAGGCGTGGGTTGATTTTCTGCCCAGTGTTTGGAGCGTTTTGTTCGCGCGCCTGCAGTCGTCAAAGACGGTGAAGTTCACCAAGTGCCTGGTGGTTTTCATTTCCCTTTTGTGTTGCAAGCACGGCCCACTTACCGTGGTGGATTCCATGGCCAAAGTCCAGCCAGGGATCTTCGAGATGCTCATGAAAGGCGTGGTGTGCGACGCCATACCCACGGTGTCCGGCGAGAGCGAAGAAAAGGTACGGCCGGACGGGGCTTTCCCAAACCTAGGCACCTACGTTTACTGCCCCAGAAGGACGTCTCCTGTTTGAGTCATAGAAAGGAAGCGCACTACTGGTAACTCTTACCAGTACTCGCGGCTCTTGCAAATACATCACAAGTGCCCTGTTCAGCCCGATTACCCTGACTGTTTACTCATACAAGTCACGGTCCCGACTGACCCTTTTCGGTGACCCGAAAACAGGTCCTGGCGGTGGCGTGCGCGCGGTTCGTTTCGGAAGCCCCGAGTATCGTCGGGGACCACCAAACGTGGGCGAAGCTAGTAACGGCGGCGACGACGACGCTCGAGAAGAGCGACGATTTGGTAAGTATTTCCCAATCACCACATTCCACTGACTGATTGCCCATACAAGACTGACATTTGTTTTTTTACAATCAGAAAAACGCGGAAGCGGCGGCGCGTGGTGAGACCAATGATCTTGACGACGCCCTGGAGGCGGCGGAAAAGAACGCGGGGTACGCGGCGTCGTACTCCAAGCTGTCGAGTGCGTATTTTGTATCCCAAATCCAACGACTGTTTCAAGCCCCTCTTTGACGTCCACGGGCGTCATTAAAAGGAGATACTACATACATCACAAGTGCACTGTCCGGCCCGATGACGGGTGACTGTTTACTCATACACATTACGAAGTGCACCCATACTCGCCGACTCGGACTGACACTTTGTTTTACCCATCGCAGACGCGTCCAAGAAAGTCACCGACCCGTGCGCCGACGTCGCGGACGCGAAGGTGCGGGCCTTTCCCAATCACCGCGTTCCGCCCCCCCGATTGCCCATACGAGACGTTAACCACTTTCTTTTTTATCGGGCCAGATACACCTGGCGATTGCGATTTCGAAAATCGCACAAGCACAGCCGGGGGTGTTCGGGAACGTCATCGCTCAGAACTGCCCGCCAGAGGTGCAACACGCGCTGCAGCAGTACTGCGCCGCGGCGGGGGTCGGGATTGTTTGATTTTTGACGCGATGGGGGTCGCTGATTGCTCTGATTAATCATTTTTCGATCCGGGTCGACGTCATCGGTTGGGGCACGGCGGGGGGCGATTCGAGTGACCATCAGGTTAGATAATATTGACCGGTACGGTCGTGGAAACGTCTCGGTGCCTTTATTTTGGTCGCAGGGGGGCCCCGCCGTGGCTCGCGCGACGCGACGCGATCACGGCGAGGCGAAAGATGCGCGACGCTTGAGTTGCCCGGTTTGTTCAACCGCAGTTGACCGGTTTGTTTGACCGCAGGTTTAGGAACCCAAACCCTTTGTTGTGATTTTTTCTTTCGAACATCGAGCTAACTAGTGCGGCTAGATCCTAGCCTTTAAACAGTTTGAGTTTGGTACCTGACTCAGTATTTCGAGTAAGTCACTTCTACTCTCTGTTGTTTATCCTAGCGCAATTTCCCGGCTATCCACTGCCGGGCGGTAGGGGTTGGGAAAGAAAACTGTATTCTTTCACCGCTGTTGTCCACCTGTGTGAGGGTTGGGAGTGGAGGAGGTGTTATGTGTATTCGCTGTCTCAACGCGCTCTTGGTGTGTGCTTTTTCATCACACTTGGTATCTCTTTGGTTATCTCAAGTTTTTTGTGGCTGTTTTCCTCAGTGTTCCGTTTGTTGTCGTGTTTGGTGTCCTTTCGTGCTCCGTGTTGGTCGTCGTGTTGTCGTCTCTTACTGTTTCTATTAATGCGTCTGTGTGGTCTCTTGTTGTTATTCTTCGTTTCTTTCCCTGATGTTCCCTTCCGTCCTGTTTGGTAGCTATTAACCCTCCTCTTGTGCTCCTCCTTGTTTTCGGTTCGGTGTCGTTATTTCTGGTGTCGTTATTTTGTTCACCTTGTATTTCCTCTGTTCGTTTCCTCTTATTGGCTTGGCTGTATTGAGTAGTCTTTCGCTTCTTCTTTTTCCCTCCGTGCTGTTCACGTTATTTGAGCTTCTCAGTCTCTGCGTCCGTCTGGGGTTCGCCCTGATGGAGCCACCCCGTTTTTTGGCATTGTGGTGTCGATATGATTCTCCCAGTCGTGTCAGTATGGTTGCCACTTCTTCCGCGTCGCGAATTGTACTGATGGTGTCTGCGGCTGTGGTGTCTTCGCTGTTTTTTTACCTCGTCCTCGTCATCGTTGGTGGTGGTGTGGTCTCTGGTTTTTTCGGTCTTGCGCAGACGGGAGTGACCCTTTGTTGTGATTTCAAAGGTACTTTCGATCGTAGACTCTACCTTTCGAGCGTTTCGAGAAGAAGCTTTTCTTCGTCTTCGCTTGCTTTCGCTCCAGCAAAAAGCGTAGTGCCCTCGTGGGTGCCTTCTCGATTTGCGACGCACTTGGCCATCGCGCGCGCCTCCCCGGACTATGGGTTCCGACGCGCCTCCTCCCGTGCCGCCTGCCGGCCACGGCCACGGCCACGATGCCGCCGCGTCCTCCGACATCGGCCACGGCCATTCCCACGCCAACGCGGTCAACGCCACGCCTTTAATCACCCCGACCGGCGTTTCCAAGGATGGTGTGGTGTATTTCACCTCACCCGACGGGCGGACGCTTCACGGGCACGACGGGTTGAAGCCGCACTCGCACGACCCCATTCCTAGCCCGGGGCGTTTCGGGAACCGGCGCGGGCGAATCGTGGACGGGCGTTGTTACTCCGAACGCGCGTTCACGATAGGCATAGGCGGCCCCGTGGGGACCGGGAAAACCGCGCTTATGTTGAGCCTTTGTAAACATTTACGCGACACACACCGAGTCTGTGCTATTACCAACGACATCTTCACGCGTGAAGACGGCGAGTATTTAATCAAGCACAACGCGCTTGACGACGCGGACAAAATACGGGCGGTGGAAACCGGGGGGTGCCCGCACGCCGCGATCCGGGAGGACATCTCGTGCAACCTAACGGAAGCGGAGTCGCTGACCGAAAAGTACGCGCCTGATTTTATTTTACTGGGTAAGGAACTTTCCCATTTCCACGTTCCGCCTGCCTGATTGCCCATACTCGTCCTGCGAAGGGACGGCCGTACCTGCGCCCATACTCATCCTGCGAAGGGACGGTTATTACCCCTGACTGTTTACGTAATACCAATCCCGGATATACCCGTCGCGACCGACTGACGCTTTCTTGTTAATAATCGTGCCAGAATCGGGCGGAGACAACCTCGCCGCGAACTTTTCGCGCGAGCTCGCGGATTTCATCATTTACGTAATAGACGTATGCGGGGGGGATAAAATACCACGGAAAGGCGGACCTGGTGTGACACAGGCGGACCTTTTGGTGATTAATAAAATAGAACTCGCCGACGCGGTGGGGGCTAGTTTGGAGGTGATGTACGTATTGGATTTCCCAAATCCAAACGCTGTTTACCGCCCCTCTGTGACTGTTTCGAGTGGTTTACGACTTGTGATGTATGTAGTAGTGTCCACTACTAGTAACATTTGCCAGTACTGGCAACTGTTACATACATCGCTAGTGCACTGTTCGGCCCGAATCCTGCACGACTGTTTGCTCATACAAGTCACGGTCCCGACTGACCTTTTTCTTTTCCAATCCCAGGGCGCGCGACGCGACGGCGCAGCGCGACGGCGGGCCGTTCGTGATGGCCAACGTCAAGAAAAACGAGGGCGTGCCTGAAATCGCGGCGCACTTGTTGGGGGCGTGGCGTGACGCCACGGGGGGGAAACGGAAAATCGGGAAGGGAGATGCGTAGAGCGCGTGGTGCGGCGCTGTGCACGTGTAATGAAAACAAGTTTTCACTTTCTAAGAGGGCTCGAGTTGTTCCAGCACGAGAAAAATAAGCTTCCCTGCTCCGCTCGCTGCACGGTTAGTTATTTCTCACCGTTGTGTGCTTTTGTGTCTGACAGGGTGACAGCTGAGGCGTACGCTCGATTTTATTGGCTCGCGTGGTTTCTCGGAAAAATATCCCGAAATCAAATTTTACGACACTTTTCTCCGTTGATTTTATCTCACAAAAGCACCGCGACCTTTCGCCTTCGCCAGGGACCACGGCGGAGATATGATTAATTAATTCACTGGTTTTTTCTATGCTGCCAGTCGCATAAATGTGCACTTAATGTGTCCCCTTTCTGACCAAATTTCCACGTGTCGTTCGGAAACAGGTTTTCGCATCACGAGAAGCCGCTTTTTTGGCCTTTTGGCGGTTTGCCGACATAAACAACCGACTCTTCGGGTTTTTCAACCGACATCTTTCCCAACCGATCGCCATTACTCTCCGGTTCCGTGACCTCCGCGTCCGACCCGAGGTACGTTTTCTTCTCGATCCCATAGTTGTTTCCCTCCTTGTCTCGATCCACGCGTCTCGTGTCACGCGTGTTGTCCTTACGCGACGCCGCGCGCGGGCGAACCCGCGTCCGGGTCGCGATTATTTCGCGATTAGTTCGCGTTCTTTTCCGTGACCTCGCGGGTCACGCGCCGCCCTCGCCGCGCGCCGCCGGACCCCGGCCCCACCTCCAAATCAATCCAGTTACCTCCCACCGATCGCCATCGCTGACCGTCGTGTCCTCCCCACCCCCAACGCAATTCGACCAACAGTTTAAAGCACCATGTCCGGTGCCTGTTATGCCAACGGTTTGACCGGGGTCGCCGAAGGCGCCCCCGGTCTCGCCAAGTACTTCTCCGACGTCGACGGCGTTTGCATCAAGGATACATCGTAAGTGTTTTAACACCTGCGCGTCACGATCACTGAATTGCCAACGTCTCGCGCGCCTCGCCGCGGCCGTTCGCCGGAGCGGTCGCGACGCGATTGAAAAACGCGATTGATGTCGTTTTCCGCGATTGACCCATCCCGGGTTTTCCCGAAACGCTCGCTGACCGTCCCCCCCCCCCTCACCCCAAACAGCTTCTTCGGAGGCGTCCCCATCCTCCCCGAGTCCGCCGGCTACGGCATCGTCCTCGGCTTCGGTATCTTCTTCTCCATCTTCACCACCACCCTGGTACGTTTCGGTGCACGTCACCAACGCGATCGGCCACGTCTTCTCGTTAAAATACCGGTAGACCGGTCGGTAAAATAACGATTCGCGCGTTCAAACCAAATTCAACCCGGTTAGACGCCGGGTTGACCGCGTCCGACGCGCGGTCACGAGAAACTCGTTTGATCGACTGGAGTCGGTCAACCGAGTCGGTCAACCTTAAATTGATTGTGAACTTTTTACACACAATCGTTCTCGCGCTAACCGTTTCCAAATCTCCCCACATGACAAAACAGGTGTACATGGACCAGCGTTACATCGGCACGAGCATCTCCTCCGAGTTCTTCAACACCGCCGGGCGCACCGTGAAAACCGGCCTCACCGCCGCGGTGATTGTGTCCCAGTGGACCTGGGCCGCGACGCTGCTGCAGTCGTCCAACGTCGCGTTTCAGTACGGCGTGTCCGGACCGTTCTGGTACGCGTCAGGCGCCACCATCCAGGTGCTTCTGTTCGGCATCCTCGCCATCCAAGTAAAACGCTACGCCCCCACCGCGCACACCGTGTGCGAGATGATCGACGCGCGCTGGGGGACCACCGCGCACAAGGTGTTCATTTACTTCTGCTTCCTGACGAACATCATCGTCACGTCCATGTTGATCTTGGGCGGCGCCGCCACCGTCAACGCCTTGACCGGCATGGACACCGCGACCGCGGGTTTCCTGATCCCGGTAGGCGTCATCGCGTACACCATGGCCGGCGGCCTGAAAGCTACGTTCATGGCGTCGTACATCCACACCGCGATTATCTTCGTCATCCTGCTGACCTTCATCATGCTCGTGTACGCCTCCGGCGAGGCGCCTCTCGGCTCACCCGGCGCCGTGTACGACCAGCTGCAAGCGGTGGCGTCCAAAACCAGGAACTGCACGTTGGGCGTGCACACGCACGACGGCCAGTCGTGCGGCCCGGTTGTGGACAACCGCGGCGGGTCGTACCTGACCATGATTTCAAAGGGTGGTATCATTTTCGGCATCATCAACATCGTCGGCAACTTTGGTACCGTGTTCGTTGACCAGTCGTACTGGCAAAGCGCGATCGCGGCGAAACCTTCGTCGTCCACCAGGGGGTACCTCCTTGGAGGCCTCGTGTGGTTCACCATCCCCTTCTCCCTCGCCACCGCCATGGGTCTGTCCTCCGTCGCGCTGGACCTCCCCGTGACCGGCTCTGAAGCCGGCTCCGGTTTGGTGCCCCCCGCCGCCGCCGTGCACTTCATGGGCAAAGGCGGCGCCGCTGCGATTACCATCATGTTGTTCATGGCCATCACCAGCACCGGGAGCGCGGAGCAAATCGCCGTTTCGTCGATCGTGTCCTATGACATCTACCGCAAGTACATCAACCCCAAAGCCACGGGCGAGGACATCCTCCGCGTGTCGCGGTACTCCATTCTCGCGTTCGGCATCTTCAGCGGCGTGCTTTCCATCATCCTCCAGGAAATCGGCCTGTCCTTGGGGTTCGTGTACCTCATGATGGGTATCTTCGTCGGCTCCGCGGTCATGCCGGTCGCGTTCCTCCTGACCTGGGACAAAGCCAACGCCACCGGCGTCATCGCCGGCGCGTTTGGGGGCCAACTCCTCGCGGTGATCACCTGGATCTCGGTGGCCACGGACCCGGAGGCCACCGGCGCGTCACTGTCAGTCAGCATCGACACGCTGGGCGGTAACTACCCCATGCTCGCCGGGAACGTGGTGGCGATTCTCAGCTCGGGCGTGATCTGCGCCATCATCTCGCTGATGAACCCGCAAAACTTCGACTTCACCACCATGGCGGACAAGATCTCCCTGATCGACGACAAGATGCCCGACCTCGACCCCGAGGAGAACGACCCTGAAATGCTCAAAGACGCGCTTTCCTTCGTCACCAAGTGGGGCGTCGGTTTCTGCGTCGTGATGGTCATCATCTGGCCCCTCCTGTCCCTCCCCGCGGGCTGCGGCGTGTCGGGCGTGGAGTGCGGCGTGTTCTCGAAAGACTACTTCTACCTCTGGGTTTCCGTCGCGCTCGCGTGGGGTATCGTCGCCACCGTGGTGATCATCGTCATGCCCATCTGGGAATCAATGGACGGCATAAGGCTCGTGTGCAAAGGCGCGTTCACCAACGACGACGTGCACATGCGCCTCGACGGGATCGAGCTGATGCTGGAAAAGGCCCTGGGCGGCGCGAAGCCCGACGGGCCGTACGCCAGCGACGACCCGTGCTTCCGCGCCAAGCTCTTGGCGCGGAAACCCAAGGCGTAAGCCCCAGGGTTGCCCCACGGGTGTTGCGAACGAAAAGCAGGCGTCACTCGCGAGTGGAAAACACTCGCGCCGCGCACGAGAGCACGAGAGACTGATTTTTATCTAGTTTAACCTATTTTGAATGAAAAGAATATTCAAGTCAAATATTAAAACGAGTCGTCTGTGTACGCTTCACCCAGGAAACGGAATAGACTAAGCACTCTATCTTCCTAACAAAGCCCTTCGTTCTACGCCATTCCCCTTTCCCCGAACGGCGGCGCGCCTAGTTCGTGCGCCAGGGGTGCCAGGATTTTGCGCAGTACTCTGTACACCGCGTCCGTGTTCGGCGCCGCGAATCGAATGATCACGCCACCGTCGCTCGCGTCGCCGTGTCGCGGCGGCGGCACGGACGCGCACGACGCTAAAAGCCACTCCGTCTTTTCCGTGCCGTGCTCTGTGGTATTCCCGGTGTCATCATTGTTAGCGTCTGTCTCTCCAGGGGTCCCTGCCGCGGAGGATCGTTTCGTTTGATGAGTCGTTGACTCCTGAGAATTCAAATCCCCAGAAAACACGCCCCGCCCGCCCCCCGCCATCGCGGCGCGCGTGATTTCCTTCACGGCCTCTGTGGCGGTTTGGGCGGTCGCGGCGCACCGCGGCCCCAACAGGAAAACCGTCGCAAGCGCGTGCGTGGTGCCCATGCGTTTCGCGAGACGAGTTCCGAACCGGTCGCCTTTGAGCACTAAGCGCTCGGCGCACAGCTCGGCGTACCGAGTGCTCGTGTCGTGACTGGTGACATTACTTGACGACTGATTGGCCCGGCCATCCTCCGCACGGCCATCCTCGTCCCCAACCACTTCGCAGAAAATCTCCGTGTTTGTTTCGTACCTCCCGAACCGCCAGCGCTCGCCTTTTGCCAACCCTTGAGTTAAGGACTCGTCGTCTTTCGGGGCGACCCCGCCCCCGCGCCCGGACACGAAACCGCCTGCACCGCCTCCCTTGAACTCGGCCCGGCCGCTGACGCACCAGTCCACGACACACAAGCTCGCGCTTTTGTGCAGCAAAAAACGGTTCGCGTTTCGAAACCTTGCGTCGCGAAACGCCTGGGAAACGCGCGGGAAAGAACTAAGTCAGTCCCGTGAGTGGGCAAACAGCAGGCGGAGTCTGGTGCACTTATTGTAGTGGTAAGACTTGCTGACTGCACTTGCGGTAACATGTACCAGTACTGGTAAATGTTACGTACGCCATACGTGGCATCAAACGTAGGTGTCAGGATTTGGGAAAGCCCCGACACGTACCTGCGTCGGATCCGGCAGCACCGCGAGTAAACCGCCGTCACCCACGCGACCGCAAAGCGCCTGGACCGTGGTTCGGTTGGTTTTGGTCGGCAACGCGGAGTGCGCGAGGTCCTTGTCTCGGGATCGCGACAGGTTTTTCTTGGGTACGGGGTTTGTTAGGGTCAGTGCCTTAGGGTCCAGGGCATCGGCATCGCATGCATCGTCATCAGAATCGGAATCGTCATCGGATGAATCGTCATCGTCATCGGAATCGGAACCGTCATCGTCATCGTCGTCACCCTTTGAAACACCGCCGCCAGGACCGCCGTTCCCCAAGTGCTTGTACACCTTGTTCGTGCCTTGCGTGGCGATCGCGCACGTGTTTCCGTCCGCGACGTCCACCGCGCAACCCACGCGGTCCCCGGAGACTAACCCCCCACCGAACTGCACGGCGTATGCCCAGACACAGCTGTGTTTGTGAAAGAAAAGTGTCAGTCTTGTATGGGCAAACAGTGTGTTGACGGATTTGGGAAAGGCCCAATACGTACCTGTCACAAGTTGGATATTTCGTCAAGTCCACCACGCGTCGCGGACACAACAGCCGCAACGGGTACTGGTGGTAAAGCTTTGTCGCGCTCGAAACGCCGCCGGAGAAGTCCACCTCAAGCGCGCCGCATCTCACCGCTTCCCTCGCCGCCACATCCGCAGTCACCAAGTTCCGCAAATTGGACCGAACACGGGAAGAAGCGCGTGATGACACGTTACCCCACACTTCGTCCACCCAGGTATGCGACGGTTCCACCACGTCTGTTCTTTTTTTTAAACTCCCTGTCTCGTCGTTTTCAGAACCGAAAAGCGGTTCCGAACGCCGCGCGCGCTTTTTCGACGCCATCCTTTTCCCGGTACTCTTCTTTTTTCTTTTTAAGGAAGAGGTGTTTTGACGCAACTTGGACTCACCTACCTCAAGGATTTAACGCAAACCTGAACCTCAACTCGGTACCTCGGAACTTAAACTTACCTCAACTTTACCAGTAACTTTACCAGTAACCTTACCTTTACCTTTACCTTTACCAAAACAACTAAATCACGAATTAAACAGCCTCGAGTACAGCAAGTCGTGCCCCGCTTGTGTCGTGTCCAGCAGGGGGGACACCGAGGCGGAGAGCGCAGTGACGTTGAGTGACACGTTTTGGTGTTTTTTCAGCGCGCGTTTGGTCGCGCGAACGCACCTCGCCGCCATCGTAACCGCCTCGGAATTCGCAAACCCCACGGTGCGTCTTAAAACCGCCGCCGCCCGCAAAGGCCCTACCAGGTTCAGCCGCGTCGCCGCAGAAAGCGTGTCTCTGAGCACTAAATAAGCAAAAACCTTAGCTGAATGCGTGCCAGAAAATCCCAAGGCACCGCACGCGGCGCCGAACACCGTGGGTAAATGCCCCCCGGGTAGCTTTGAGTTTCGCGCAGTTTCGTCGCGCGACGCCTTTTTCAACTGTGGAAAGAAAAAAGGGGTCAATCTTGTATATCGCGATGTATGGACAAACAGTCAGAGGTAATAGTCCCTTCTGGTACGAGTATGCGCAAACAGGGAAGGGGAATTTGGAGTTGGGAAACGCGCTTACCCGCAAAAAAGCGGAGGTGACTTGTTTGGAACCGAAACCAGATCGGCGTTGTTCTTCTTTTTCGTGAGTTTCGGTTCTTTCCTCAGCACCCTGCTCGTCGTCGTCGTTCTCCCCGAACGCCGCGAGCGCGGCTCTTAAAAGCGCCGCGCCCGTCGCGGCGGACGCGCGCGTCGCCACCGCGTTTCCCACGAGTCGCGACGCCAAACGCCGGTCCAAGTTTATCCAGTCCTCCACGGCGCGCGAGACCAAGCCCTCGGTGGTCGGTTCGAACACCGGTGGAGTCGACGTTTGCGTGGTTTGTTTTTCCAACCCACCCGACTCCGCTCGCTTTTCCAACGCCTCCAACTGTTCAACCAGCCCCCGAAACACTAACCGCGACGCCTCAACGAAAGGCACCGACACGGCGACCGCGTTCGCCACGGATTCCATGGCGAACGCCCCGAGCTCCATCCCTGAGATTGTAAAAAATAAATGTCAGTCTGTATGGGCATTCAGTCGGCGGAATGTGGTAAATGGGAAATACTTACCACTTTCCGTCTCCCCGCGCCGCCGCGTCCTCGCGTCCCCGCCTGAGTTTTAAAGAAAAGTGTCAGTATTGTATGGTCAAACAGTCTTGGGATTTGGGAAATGCAATACTTACCTTTGACTAAACCCGCGTGCGCCGCGGCTTCCAAACCACACGAGTGCGCGAACCCCCCGGTGGGAAGCAACGGGTCGATGAGCTGCCACGTGGCCCAGGAAAAATCCGATTCTTTGTCGTGTTTATCGTTGTCCATGTCTTTCGTCGCGTTTTTTCTTTTTTTAACCTCCTCCTCCCCGGTATCGATCCCGGTTTCTCGTCCCCGCTTACTCATCTCGTCGTCCTTACTCTTAAGTTAAACCACCAACAAACTGTTCCTTAAAACAGCTGGTAGTTCTGCGTCAGCGGCAAGGAAACCGCGGGTTCGCACGTCAGCGCCACGCCGTCCGCGGTGACGACGTAGGTTTCCGGGTCCACGGTGATGACGGGAAGCGCGTCGTTGAGTTTCATGTCCAGCTTCGTGAGGCCGCGGCAGTTCAAAACGGGTTCCACGCGTTTCGCGAGGTTGTACGAAGCCGCGATCCCGCTGGCCACGCAGGCTTTTGAAACGAACGCGACGCACCTGGCGCGATGAACAAGAAAGTGTCAGTCTTGAGTCTTTCGGGCCATGTGTATATCCGGGACTGGACAGGGTACCGGGGTGTAACTTCGTAACTGTCACCACGGTAACAGGTACCAGTACATATGAGTAAATAGTCACCCGTAATCGGGCCGATCGCAGAGGCGGTGCGTGGTGGGTAAGAAATACGCACGTGTTTCCCGGGTTTGTCGCCGCCCACATCGGCCGCATGATGACCTGAGAGTAACGCCGAAAACGTCAGTCGGTCGTGATGTGTATGAGTAAACAGTCAGGGGTATAGCCGTCCCTTCGTCAGGACGAGTATGGGCAATCGCGAAGGCGGAGAGTGGGGGTTGGGAAATACGCACGGGTTCGGGAGTTGGAATCGACGCGTTCGGGTCCCCCATCTGCGCCCACGCGATTTGCCCGCCTTTTACCACGATTTCCGGCTTCGACCCGAACCACGCGGGTTTCCATAGCACCAAATCCGCCAGCTTTCCCTTCTCCACGGAACCAACAAGGTGACTCATCCCGTGCGCGATCGCGGGGTTTATGGTGTACTTGGCGATGTACCGCTTGACGCGGAAGTTGTCGTCGGTTGATGACGGGTCGGTCGGTGACGACTTGTCAGCTTTTGGATCGCAAAGAACCCCGCGCTGGGCTTTGTTCTTCGCCGCGGTTTGCCACCTGCGAGTGGGAAAGAAAAAGGTCAGTCTCGAGTCGGCGAGTCTGGGTGTACTGTATATCGCGATGTATTGGACGATGTATGGACAACAGTCAGGGTAATCGGTCCGAACAGTCACCAGCTGAGAGATAAAACAGTGCGTTTGTGCTGTATGTAGTGCACTTCCTTTTAATGACGGCTGTGCACTCGAATAGTCAAAGAGGTACTGTAAACAGCGTTGGGATTTGGGAAATTCAATACGTACGTCCGCGTGATGCTCTCGCCCACCCTGCCCATGGCTTGCGAATCCGACGACATGATGGAAATCGCGCCGAGGTCGTGCAGAATGTCCTCCGCCGCGATTGTTTCCGCCCGGATTCGCGACTCCGCGAACGCCACGTCCTCCGGAATCGAGTTATCCAGGTGGTGACAAACCATCAGCATGTCTAAATGTTCGTCAACCGTGTTCCTGGTGTACGGGCGCGTGGGGTTGGTGCTTGACGGCAGCACCTCTTTCTCGCCGCAGATCTTTATAATGTCAGGCGCGTGCCCGCCACCCGCGCCTTCGCTGTGGTAGGTGTGTATTGTTCTTCCCTTAAACGCGAGGACGCTCTTTTCCACGCAACAGCTTTCGTTCAACGTGTCCGTGTGAATCGTCACCGCGACGTCGTTTTGCTCCGCCACGGTGAGACAGCAATCAATCGCAGCGGGCGTGGTGCCCCAGTCCTCGTGCAACTTCATACCAACCGCCCCGGCGTCGATGATGTCCTGCAACCCTTCAGGTTTTGACGTGTTGCCCTTCCCGGTGAACCCGAAGTTCAGGGGGAACGCGTCGCTCGACTTCAACATCATCGCGACGTGGTTGGGGGACGGCGTACACGTGGTGGCGCAGGACCCGGACGCCGGGCCTGTACCGCCCCCTAGTAACGTAGTAAGCCCGCTCGCCACCGCCTCCGTGGCGATCTGCGGGCAGATGAAGTGGATGTGCGTATCGATGCCGCCGGCGGTGAGTATGAGGCCCTCACCCGCGATGGCTTCGGTGTTCACCCCCACCACCAACCCGGGCGTGACGTTCCGCATCGCGTCCTGATTGTAAAAAAAGAAATGTCAGTCTGGTATGGGCAATCAGTCGGCGGAATGTGATAAATGGGAAAGGCCCTTACCGGGTTCCCCGCCTTGCCGATACCCACTATGATCCCGTGTTTGATCCCCACGTCGGCTTTGAAAATCCCAGTGTGGTCGATTATCAGCGCGTTCGTGATGACGGTGTCTAGGGTATCAACCGACCCGACCCCGCACTGCTGTCCCATTCCCTCCCTCAGCGTTTTCCCACCGCCGAACTTGCACTCGTCGCCGTACTCCGTGAAGTCGTGTTCGACCGCGACGTACAAGTTCGTGTCACCCAGACGTACCTTGTCGCCGACCGTGGGGCCGTACATGCTGGTGTACTTTTGTCGCGAAATCGTGACTGGAGGGAGTCCGGGGGGGGGCTTGGGGCCGGGCTGGTGTAAAAACCCGCCGGCGGCCATTCGGTCCATGATGTCCTGGTGACGCTGCGCCAAGATTCTTTTGTCACCGTTTTTATCGAGATCAAAAGCAGGTCCGTCAATCAGGTTGTTCCCGCCTCGGACGATTTGGTTACCGGAAATAGGCACCAGCGGGACTTCCTTCGTCTCACCGGGCTCGAACCGCACCGCAGTACCGGCGGGGACGTTTAGCCGCAAACCGATGCACACGCCGCGATCGAAACGCAACAAACCGTTCGTCTCCGCGAAGTGGTAGTGCGACCCGACTGTACGATTAACGCCGAAAGTGTCAGTGTCTCGTAACGTGAACCTGAGGGATTGGACAGGGTACCGTAATGTGAATTCGTTACCACGGTAACAGGTACCAGTACGTATACGTAAACAGGGAAGAGTAATCGGGCCGATCGCAGAGGCGGAACGTGGTGAGTGGGAAATACGTACCTTGAATGGGGCGGTCGCCCGTGTTCGTGACGCTCACGCCGATTACCGGCCGCCCGGCGTTAAGCACGATGTCAGGCCCGTCAAAGGGAACAACCTCACCAGGAGCGCGGATTGCGAGAGCGTCCGGGGCGATCGAGGTGTTGTCGAAGGACTCATCATCAATCGCCTTGCGCTTCTTACCGCTCTTCGCCCCGGCGCCGGGCAGCGGGAACACGTTTTGCTTCGGAACTGGCAAGAAGCTCCCGTACAGCGCCAGCTCCAGGTTCCCGTCATCCGTGGCGATTGGGTCGTGGATGGTGACGAGCTTGGTGCCGTCAACGAAGGTGCCTTCGACTTGTACTTCAAGTAACACGAACGGTACCGCGGGGAGGACGTGCCGTTTGCCCAGAAAGCTTCGGCCGAGCGACATGAGGTCGGCGACCCCGTAGTTTTTACCTGATAGTAAAAGAAAAAGTGTCAGTCGGTCGTGATGTGTATTACGTCCAAACAGTCAGGGCAGAGGGAATAACCGTCCCTTCGCAGGAGGAGTATGGGCAATCAGGGAGGCTCTTAATGTGTTCAGTGGGAAAGCCCCGCACCGTCGGAGCCGTCGCGGATGAGCTCCAGCAAAACCGTCGCGACGAGCGCGGTGGCTTCGGGAAGGTTGAGACGGATTCCGCGCGCCAGGCGCTTCTGCGCCAGGGAACCAGCGGCGTGAAGCGCGAGCTTGTCGATTTCACGGGGCGCGAGATGCATTTTGAGTGCGAGTGCGAGTGCGAGTGCGCTGTGGGGTTAGTCAAGCTCTTTGCAATAACGGTCGCCTTGGGGTTAGTCAAGCTCTTTGCAAACGCGGAGTCGATCAAGCTGCTTGCAGCCGCGGTCGCTTCGGGGTCAAAGAGAAACTTTGCAAACGCGGTTGTTGTTCGTTTCCGTCTGCACGTCACCGACCCTAGGCACAAAAAAAGCTGACGTAGTTTCGGCCGCAGACGAAGGGCTTTTTTTGGGACAAACCGGGCGGTCACGGCGGCGTAGGTCACGCCCTCTGTGAGTTTGGGCAGAAGCTGCTTGACCGCGGAAGGGGACGCTTGGCGCGGGTGTGGGTGCGAACGACGGCCGCGGACGGCGGATTTGGTTTTGTCGCAAGCGATGAGCCTCGGGAACTCGTTTCGACGACGAGAACGCGGCGCGTGTCGCTTGCGGCGTTTGGTGGCGGTGACGCGGAGGTCCTGAATGCGTGGTGGGGTGGGTGACGTGTTAGAGCTAACAGAAACGTCCAGGGAACACACCTGGGGTGCCGAAGGAGTTGGCGACCGCACCGAGTCGTGTGGCACGAGATTTAGGGATGTCACGTTGACGCTAGCAAGATTTTGCGGATGTCATGATCACAATGAGGTTCGTACCTCGACGCTCGGTGCGGAGGAGCCTGCGACGCGACACGCGTTTTTGTGCGTCGTGGAGACGCGCGTGTGTGTGGTGTCGGCCGTGCCAGTCCACAAGTCGACGCGTCCGGTCATTCGCGTGAAGACAAGTGATCGCAACCCTCGCGAAAGGTCGCGGTCGCGAAAGTTCGTCGGAAAAGAAAGCCGAGTCTGAATGACTCTTCTGTCGGCGCGGGGGCGCAAGCGGTTTGTGTGATCCTGCGCCACGTCGCTCGAACACGCGGATGAAAAGCTCGGAAGAAACGACGGATGCCTTCACTCCCCCGACGGACCCGTCTCCGTGAGGGGTAACGGGTTTTACGACTCGTGCGCGCGTGTGTTGGTAGTTCGCGTCGTGATGACAAGTGCGTGTATGCGCGCCGTGTTTGGCTCTGGCGCGGTGACCTCTGGGCCAAAGAGCACCGCGCGCGGAGACGGAGGGGCGAAGATGAGGACGTGGCGCGCGACCAGAGTCGTGATGCGTGGTCGCGTGGTGGGTGACACCAACAAGTTCGCGTTCCTGTCCACACAACGACGGGTGGGGTCCGCTTTTCTTGGCCGCGCAGGAGGGGCGGCGAGGCAAACACGCCGTGTTGGCGCGTCTGAGAGCCACGTGGACCAGCTTGAGCGGCAGGTAAGGGAGGATCCAGTGAGAAGCAGTAATCCGTCTGTGACTGATGGAGACGGAGCGTCAGACGGAAGCGCCAAGGACAAGGACACGAAGACCGCGTCATCGAACAAGCCTGGAAACACTATTGGAAGCACTTCTACAGGTACTTCTACAGGTACTTCAAGTAATCCTCCCAGCTCCAACAACAACAGACAACCTTTAGGTCCGGGTCGGCGATTCTTGCTCAAGGCGAAACTTTATTTCCTGTTGCTCGCGGGCGGCGCCGTGAGTTTCTTCCAATCGCTTTTCAAATCGAGGGCGTTCATCGCGGTCTTCGCGGTGTTCATCGCGTCATCAGGGTTACTCACCGTGAAAGCCGCGGTTTCAAAAAGAGCCACCCTCAAAGCACAAGCGCCGCAAACCGTGCTGTACAGCCAGTTCACGAAAGACTTAGCGGCAAAGCGGGTGAAACAGGTGCGGTTCGAAGAAGGCACTTCGCGGATTCTTTACGAGCTAAACGTGCCGCCGCCGACTCGAAGTAAAGCGGATAAAGCATCGTTAGCACCTAAAGCGAATGATGCTAAGGCGGATTTAACCACGGCTGCCGAAGCGACTAAGGCCAAAGTAACTGCCACAAAACCTCACACCGGCGCAATTCTCGCCACGAAGCGCGTTCCGGACGAGAAGCTCATGACGCGCATGGAGGCGGCGGGGGTGGATTTCGGGTCCATCGCGGCGCCCGCTACTTCTTACCTATCGAAAGGTACGGCCTTGGGCCTGGGAACCCAAATCAAAAGCCTCCCTGTTTGCTCGTTACTCGTCCTGCGAAGGGACGGTTATTACCTCTGACCTTCCCTGTTTACTCAAACACTTACGACCTACGACCTCCCTGACGCTTTCGGCTTTTACCGTACCAAAAGGCGCCCTCACCGCGTTCGCGTTGTGGATCCCCCTCATACCGCTATACTTCATCATGCGCAACATGGCGAACAAGCAGAACGGGAGTGACGCGGGAAAGAAGGCGAAGCGGGGGGGGGCGGTGGACCCCAGTCAGCGGGTGACCTTCGCCGACGTCGCGGGCGTGGACGAGGCGAAAGCGGAGCTGGTGGAACTGGGTGCGTTTTTTTAAAGGAAAACCCCTCGGTTTTTTTGGCGGCTTTTTTTGCGCTCCCGAGAAGTACACGTAAACGCTTTTTCTGGAGTAACACAACTTCGACAGCAGCACCCACCCTACCAAATCGGGCCGGACTGACTTCGAACCGACGACCCCAACGACACTTGTTTCACGTACTAACCAACCCCCTCGTCCCACCTTTTCCTCTGACTGTTCCCCACACAACGAACCCGCAGTCGAGATGCTGAAATCCGCGGACAAGTACAAAAACGTGCGCGGGCGGTTACCCACCGGGTGTTTGCTTGTCGGTCCGCCCGGTACGGGGAAGACTTTACTCGCGAAAGCGGTGGCTGGTGAAGCTAACGTGCCGTTTTTCAGCGTCGCCGCGAGTGAGTTCGTCGAGTTGTTCGTGGGAAGAGGCGCGGCGCGGGTGAGAGAGCTGTTCGCGGAGGCGAGGAAAAATTCACCGAGCGTCATCTTCATCGACGAGCTCGACGCGATCGGTACGTGTTGCCTTTCCCAAATCATAGACTCCACGTTTTGACGGTTGTCCAGAGTAATTACTCAGGCCACGTTACGAAAGACTGACACTTTTCTGGCAAAACTCCAAAGGCGCGCGTCGCGGCGCCGGGTTGAACGAAGAACGGGACCAGACTTTGAACCAGATGCTCGTGGAGATGGACGGGTTTAACAAACCGGGTGGTGTGTTGGTGCTCGCTGCTACTAACCGAGCAGAAGCCCTGGACCCGGCGTTACTGCGACCGGGGCGGTTAACCCGACGGGTTTTCGTGGGCCCGCCCGATTTCAAGGGGAGATGCCAGATAATGCGCGTGCATTTGCGCGGAGTCGCGACTGACACGTCACTGGATTTAACGGTAGAAACGGTCGCCAAGTTAACCCCAGGGTTCACGGGCGCGGAGCTGGCGAACGTGGTCAACGAAGCTTGTTTGTTAGCCGCCCGGGATGACCGGGAAGTCGTCACGCTCGACGACTTCGCGAAAGGAGCGGAGCGCACGAAGAATGGAGTCGGCGTCGGGAAAGGCGCCGCGTCGGTGCTTTCGCGTTTGCGCGAGTTGGTGACTAGGAACGACGG
>Ga0209502_10001831_pt1 | contig 18681 bp, 17 predicted proteins | sample ArcticOcean_MG_C_10_FD_187442 | JGI IMG/M metagenome (GOLD analysis project Ga0209502, IMG submission 187442) | Marine microbial communities from western Arctic Ocean - ArcticOcean_MG_CB11_90 (SPAdes) (version 2) | ecosystem: Environmental > Aquatic > Marine > Oceanic | place: Arctic Ocean... | reverse complement strand
CTACGAATGAAAAAAATTCCGATAGTTACATTTAAGGGGCCAGAATCAAAAGCGTTTATAATAGATACACTTAAGCACCTACAGGATCTGATTTAAAAAAAAATGCTAAATTATTATTTTAAAATATAGAATGAATAAAATATGGAATTAAGTAAAAAAGGGGAAGAATTAATAAATTTTTATACTGAGATGGCTAACAATGGATTTGAAAGAAGTGACGGCGATTCAACTAAAGATACCAAATTTTCTAATTTTGGTGCGAGGCCCTACAGAGCAGGATTGAAAAGAGACTTTGCTTTGCTTGGTGTAAAATCTACTCTAGGTATTAAAAGATGATGGTTTTATAGTCATTACCTGCCCTGATCTTATAAGTGTATGTCAGGCAGTTGTAAGTGATAAGTTAATGGAGCCAATATATATATCACCAGCTGGTCCAATATCTCCCATAGAAGTTTTGTATGGTCATAGAGGATTTATAGAGCAGGGGAAATCCTATATGGCGCACAAAACTGGATTCACTTACTCATCTTTACTTAAGGCATTTCAGGAAGCTGGATTTACCTCATTCTTTGGAGGAAGTCGCCCAAAACAATTTGAATTATGGCTTATTGCATTCAAGCAAAATAAAACAGAGGAAGATCTGAAAAAGATTGCGGAAGAATTTTTACCTTAACCAGACGCTTAGTTAAGTACTTCTGAATGGTGCCCTCGGCAAGAATCGAACCTGCGACCCTCCCCTTAGGAGGGGGATGCTCTATCCACTGAGCTACGAAGGCAAAACTGGGAACCTTATACATACATTAAAAGTTTAAGATTATAAAGTCAGTATTTTAACTGGTTTAAAGGAGTTTTAGTGGGTGAGTATCCTAAAAAAAATGATAGACTCAAATTATGTCAATCATAAAATTCTCCATCCCAATTTTAATATTTTTCTCATTACAGCTTATGGCAACTGAAGAACCAGACTTCTCTCTTGTATACAAAGAAAATAACTTTGAAATAAGAGAATATGGCCCAAAAATTATTGCGCAAGTCAAAATGATTGGTAATTTTGATGAAGCTTCAAACGCAGGATTTAAAGCTCTTGCTGATTTCATTTTTGGCAATAATACAATCAATAGTGGGTCAAAAAAAATAAGTATGACAGCCCCAGTTGTTGCAGAGCCAAGTTCAGAAAAAATACCTATGACAACTCCAGTTTTAGCTGAAGAGAAAAATAATCAGTGGCTTATCTCTTTTGTAATGCCAAAAGAATATTCTCTTAACACTCTACCTAAGCCAAATAACTCTGAGGTTGTACTGAGGGTTCTCCCTAAGGAAAAATTTGCTGTTATTGTATTTTCTGGTCTAGTAAGGGAGTCCAGCTACGATGAAAAAGTTAAATTATTGACTAATTTTATCAAAAAACAAAACTTACAGACTTCAGGTTCAGTTCAAATTGCCAGATACAATCCACCTTGGACCCTACCTTTTTTTCGTCGAAATGAACTCATGATTAAAATTCTATAAGATAGTTATGCTTACTAACCAAGATATTTCCATTATATTAGTTACCTACAATAGTGAAACTATCATCAAAAAATTTTTATTACAAAATCAATTACAAGATCACAAAAATATTATCATTGTAGATAATGCAAGTCGGGATAAAACTGTTTCTTTAATAAAAAAAATAAGGCCTGATGTTCATGTTATACAATCAAAGGAAAACATTGGATTTGGTTCCGCTGTTAATTTAGGTTTAGCTAGTAATAATTCTGAATATGCCTTAGTAATTAATCCTGATACTTTTTTCTCAACTTCATTTTTTAACGATCTTTATGCAGGTGTCTTAAGAAATAAAAAGGCTGGATTAATTGCTCCAACCATAGTCAATGATAATTATTTCTTATCCCCTCCTTTGACTGAGTTTAAAAAAAATCTAAACCATAAGCTTAATTTAAATGTCTACGATCAATCTGTAGATTTTATAAGTGGAGCCTGCTTCTTAGTAAAACCTAATCTCTTTAATTGCGGAAAGATATTTGATGAGAATATTTTTATGTTTTATGAGGATAATGATTTATCTCAACAGATTGGCCTAATGGGTCTTGATAAAATAATTCTTAGTGATTGCTTGATTTATCACCAGGGTGAATCAAGTTCTTCACCAACCCCATTTATCATTGCACTTAAAAACTTTCATTACGGCTGGTCTGAATCATATTTTACTAAAAAGTACCGATCAAGCAGGACTGCGAAATGGAAGAACTTTCTATCTGCAGCTAACTATTTAAAAAGAATTGTATTGTTTTCCGCCATCTTAAACACCAATAGATTAATTCCATCTTGGTACAGGCTTAAGGGTAAAATTTCATTCATGAGAGATAAAAAAGCACAGGACATAAAAGAATATTTTTAGTCTTTACTTCAAATAAAATTATTAAATAATCTGTATGACATTGAAGGATTTATCAATCTAATTCATATCGTTTTTCATAATTTACTTTGAGAGATTCATTTTGCTCTTCTTTAAAGAGTAAATAACTCCCTATTGCAAGTACTTCAATTTCAGATCCCATAAAGCATTTAAATGCATCCTCAGGTGAACAAACAATTGGCTCGCCCCTAACATTAAATGACGTATTGACAACAATCGGACAACCTGTTTTTTCAAAAAACTTTTTAATTAAAGCGTAATATTTTGGGTTGGTGTCAGCATGAACAGTCTGAATACGTGCCGAATAATCTACATGAGTAATTGCTGGGATAGATGAGCGTGGAATATTCAGCTTAGCTATACCAAACAATGCTTTCTCTTTCTCTGACATCGCAAGACGCCTTTCCTTCTTAACATTTGCTACAAGCAGCATATATGGACTATCGCCATCATGTTCAAACCAATCACCCACATGTTCACTTAAAATACTTGGAGCAAAAGGACGAAAGCTTTCTCGATACTTAACCTTGAGGTTTAGTTGTTTTTGCATCACTGTAGACCTAGGGTCAGCAATAATACTCCTTGCACCTAAAGCTCTTGGGCCAAATTCCATTCGTCCCTGCATCCATCCTATAGCTTTTTCATTAGCAAGGGCTTCAGCGACTTTCTCTATAAGTAAGTTTTCTTCAAATTTATGAAATTTAGCGCCGCAGGCTATAAGCGCCTCCTCAATAACAACATCTGAAAAATCTGGCCCTAGATAAGCTCCGCTCATCGAATCTCTTGCGGATGGCAACTTTCTAATTTTAGAATAATTTAAATACCAAACTGATAAAGCAGCACCAAGAGCCCCACCAGAATCTCCTGCAGCAGGCTGTATCCAAATATTATCAAATATTTTTTCTCGAAGCAGGATACCATTAGCAACACAATTGAGCGCAACCCCTCCAGCAAGGCAGAGATTCTTTTCTCCAGTTTCTTTTGCTATACTTTTAGCAATCTTAATTAAAATATCCTCAGTAACTTTTTGAACAGAAGCTGCGAGATCCATTTCACGCTGAGTTAAGTCTGACTCTGGCTTACGAGGAGGGCCTCCAAATAATGCATCAAACTTTTTATTTGTCATATGTAGGCCAGTTGGATAATCAAAATAACTCATGTCAAGCTGAAAGCTACCATCCTCAGAGATCTTGATGAGTTTCTCTTTAATTAAATCAGCATACTTAGGTTCGCCATAAGGAGCTAATCCCATAACTTTATATTCCCCAGAATTGACCTTGAAGCCAGTATAATAAGTAAAAGCAGAGTAAAGGAGCCCCAATGAATGAGGAAAATATATTTCTTTTATAACCTTAAGGTCTTTGCCATTCCCAACAGCTACCGATGTAGTCGTCCATTCACCTACTCCATCTAACGTCAAGATCGCTGCTCTTTCAAATGGAGAGGGATAAAATGCACTAGCAGCGTGAGATAAGTGATGCTCAGAAAAGAGCAGACGCTCATTCCAATTAACTTCTGTAGCAAGAGTTTCGGATAGCTTTTTTAATAGTATTTTTTTCTGAAAAAGTTTTTCTTTAATCCACAATGGCATTGACGATGAAAAACTTCGGAATCCTTTTGGTGCAAAAGCTAGGTAGGTTTCTAGCAACCTCTCAAATTTAACAAAAGGCTTTTCATAAAATACAACCTGCTCAATATCGCTAGCTTTAATATTAGCCTCTTCCAAACAGTAAGAAATAGCATTGGCAGGAAATCCGGCATCTTGTTTTTTTCTTGTGAATCTTTCTTCCTGGGCTGCCGCAATAATATGACCATCAAGTATTAAGCATGCAGCGCTATCATGATAGAACGCTGAAATTCCTAGGATATACATAAAAATCGACCTTATTTTAAAACAATGTATAGATAAAGGGTGCCACAACAGAGCCTTGAGCTAGAATTAATAACCCCCCTATCATCACCATAATGATAATAATTGGAGCTAGCCATAGCTTTTTTCGAGACCTAAGAAAGCTCCATAACTCTTTTAAAATATCCATTAACCTACCTTGTTTATATTAAAATTGATTTTTGAAAGATTCAACTACCTGCTTCGAAGTGTCTCTAATTATCCAAAAAGAAGATTGAGGCTTAAGTTTTAGCCGCAACTCATCCCGAGAAAATAGACGCATTAGCATTGCTATCGGAGTGAATAACCCAAAAAATATAATGCCTAGTATTATTGGACTAATGATTGAGCCAAGAATCAAACCTAAGCGCATCCACAGTTTATTTAATGGTAATAAAAATTTCGGTCTGGTTATTGTAAGTAATAAAAGAACTGAGGCTAACGACAAAAAAATTATTGATAGGATGAAGGCACTTACAAAATAATAATAAATTCCAATCAAAAGAAAAATGATGAAAAAGAAAAAGCCAAATTTTTTGTTCGATGGGAGCACTATGTCAGATTTTTTCAGTTTAGATCTCCTAAATTAAGTATACTTTTAAAGAGTAGGCAAAGTTAGAACAGTTATTTACAGAGCTTAGCTACAGTGAGTGAATTACAAGTTAAAGAAGAATGCATCATAATTATACAATAGCATTTATAACAAAACATATTATTCCATATTAAAACTTATTTATAATTTAATATAGGTCTTATATTAATAAATATAACGACTGGGAGTTTGCGATAAAATTTTCAAAATTAACAACGGAGAAATGTTGTGCAACCGAATAGACTAAGAAAAAAAATTAAGTTAGGCTCACTTTACCTTATGTTTCTTTTTTTTATTTTTTTTGCAATGGATATAGCCTGCCAATATATTATCAAATCTACTTTTAATATGTCAATTTACGAAGAGGACTATGCGCAAAGAAAAGCTATTTTTTATAAAGACAAGCAATCGAAATATTTTGTTCACCCCTATTTCGGACTCGCCTCAATTGCAGACAAAAAAAATTCTCCTACAGATATTGCAGAAGATTATTTGTATCACTCTGTAGCTCTTTCACCCAAAAAAAATGATATCAAGGTTCTATTATTAGGAGGCTCAGTTGGAGCTTTTCTATCAAACAGAATGGACAAAAATGGACTTGGCAAGGAACAAGATTTTAATACAGCATTCTCCAGCATCTTAAACGCACACTTTGGGGTAGACCATTTTTCTGTATACAATGCATCGATCCTAGGTGGAAAACAGCCTCAACAATTTTTCAAGCTAATGTATTTAGACCTAATTGGGTTTGAGCCAGATATTGTTATTAATGTGGATGGATTTAATGAGCTAGCATTGCCTTTATCAGATAATTTTGATGCAAAATTACCGGCAGTCTATCCAAGGCAACATAACAGAGCAATTAGCCGGACAGCCTTAGATAATGAATGCGGGGATTACAGTAATTATTTTGTTAAATCTAACTCAAAAATAGCTATTTTTGAATTAGTTGGTTTAATTATAATCAATAACTGTCACAAGGAGATTACGGTGAGTCCAACTGATACTCCCTACTGGGTAGAAAAAAACTCTAAGTCATATACACAGTATGTGAATGAATCAGTTGCTATATGGGCGAGGTCATCTAATTTAATTTATAGCTTCTTAAAGCCAAAAAAAATAAGTTATATTCACGTCTTACAACCAAATCAATACCAAGTAGATAGTAAGGCCTTATCTGAAATTGAGAAAAAAGAATATTTAAGCTTTCCATACTACGGTGACCATATAACTAAAAATTATCATATGTTCACTAAGGATTTAATAAAATCAAATAACTTTACCGACTTAAGGCTAATATTTAAAAATGAAAGTAGAACAGTTTATGCAGATAATTGTTGTCATTTAAATAGCCTTGGAAATAGCATGCTTGCCAGAGAAATTATAATAAGTAATGAGGATTTGTTTAAAAGGCTGCTGCATTAGAAATATTTTATGAAAACTAATATTTGATCGAAAATTTATTCTATGATTTCTTTGATTAACTCTAAAGCACCAGAATTTGATCTTGCAGATGCAAGCGGTAACAAAATTACTTTAAGTCATTTTAAGGGAAAATGGTTAGTAATCTTTTTTTATCCGAAAGATGACACACCTAGCTGCACTAAAGAGGCATGTAATTTTCGTGACGATTACAGCGTAATAAATTCATTGGGTGCTAATGTAATTGGTATTAGCTTGGATAGAACAACTTCACACCAAAAATTTAAGGAAAAATACCAGCTACCTTTCATGCTGCTATCCGACGTCCAAGGTGCGGTTGCAAAAAAATATGGCGCACTTTTTAAATTTATGTTTATAAAATTTGCTAAACGTCACAGCTTTATTATTGATCCCCACGGTTTAATACGAAAAGAGTATAGATCAATTAACTCTTCCACCCATTCCATTCAAATCATAGAAGACCTTAAGTCTCTTCAGCTTAGCAAGTAGTTATTTTTTAATAATATTTTCTAGCATTGTTATACCAAAACTTACCCCAAAACCATTAACATCACTACTTATTCCACCCAAACCACCCTTGCGATTACTTGAGGATAGATCAACGTGTAGCCAAGGAGTATCATTTTCAACAAAACGCCCCAAGAACCTTGCAGCATGTATATGATCCGGACCGCCTTCTAAATTACATTGTTTGATATCGGCAATTTGGCTTTCTAAATCTTCCTCATAATCTTCATCATATGGAAAAGCAGCAATCCTTTCACCAGATTCTACTCCCGCTCCAACTGCCAAACATGCAAGATCAGATTTATTACTTATTACCCCACTATAGCGATCGCCCATTGCGACGTGCATACAACCAGTTAGTGTGGCAAAATCAATGATGGCTTGTGGCTTTTTTCTTGATGCCATTGTTAGAGTGTCTGCCAATACCATTCTACCTTCAGCATCTGTATGAACTATTTCAATAGTTAACCCATTGAGAGCAGTCACAACATCATTTTGTTTGTATGCTTTTGGGCCAATATGATTCTGTGCGATAGCTAACCAACAATCTATATTAACAGGTAGTTTAGCCTCAGTTGCTGCTTGCAATATTCCCAAAACCACAGCAGATCCATTCATATCTTCATGCATTCCACTCATATATTTGGCAGGCTTTAGATTGTGGCCTCCCGTATCAAAACAAATCCCTTTTCCTACCAGAGCGATTGTTTTTTTAGAATTTTTAGCGGTATATTTTAAGTGGACAATTACGGCATCTTCAGGTTCTGAGCCTTGTCCTACCGCAACAAAGGCACCAGCACCCATCTTCTTGAGCTGCACCATACTGTAATCTTTATAAACCCATTTATGTAGCTTTGCTAACTGTTTAATCTTTGCCTTATAAATTGTTGGCGTTAGATTATTAGGTGGGGTAATAGTTAAATTTCTGGTCAACGTATTACCCTTAACCAAGGCTAGAGTTTTGGATAAATCAAACTTATTAATCCCGGCTAAGATTATCTTCTTAAGCACAACATTTTTAGCGCCTTTTTTTAAATTAGGGAGAGCTTGTGAATTAACCAGCGAGACATACACACATGCATTCACCCAAGATTCATTAATATTTTTCGGTAAAAATGATATTGATATTTCAGTAGGTTTCTCCTGAGATAGAATGTTGAAACCTTTCCTTATGAGCGTGTTAATTTTAAAGGTGCTTAAATCGGACGAATATCCGATCCAGCTAATGATTGCTCCATTATCGAGTTCAGTGCTGACTGGTGTTTTACTCAAATCTGTAAGTTTTTTTCCTACACGCTTAAGCTTACTTTTTAACAATGTCTCAAATGGATATTTCTCTGATGCTGGATCAACAACGATTATATGGTGCAAGTTTTTTTTAAGCCCAAGCTCATTGGGTATATTTTTAATAAATTCTATTTTAGTGTTCATAATTGCATCCTATTTTATAAATTATTTATTTTACTTTTAGCAAGAAGTATTTTTGATAGTTTTTTGTATTTTGGCATCATAAATGTTTAGATATAAACTATAATAACCTTATTGACATTTGGTCTCTCCAATAATTTCATAAACATTTTATATTTACAATAAAATACTTTATTTAAAAAATCAAAAGAGGTAAGTTTTTAATGGCTCTAACTCCAGATACTAACAATCAAGAAACACAAGAATGGCTTGATTCATTAAGTTCAGTAATTAATGCTGATGGGCCAGAAAGAGCTCACTTCTTGATTGAGAAGATGATTGACCAGGCACGCCGCTCAGGTACAAACTTACCCTATAATGCTACAACGTCATATATAAATACTATTCCTGTTCACTTACAACAAAGGCACCCAGGTGATCCTGATATGGAGCGAAGAATTCGAGCTCTTATTAGATGGAATTCAGTAATGACCGTACTTAGAGCTAACGAAAAATCTCCTGGCATTGGTGGCCATATAGCTAGCTTCCAATCTGCTGCCACTCTATACGACGTAGGATTCAATCATTTCTTTAGAGGGGCTAATGAGAATTTTGCTGGGGATTTGGTTTATTTTCAAGGGCACTCATCTCCAGGCATCTATGCAAGAGCATTCCTTGAGGGAAGGATGAGCGAGGACCAACTTAATAACTTTCGAATGGAGGCTAGTGGGCAAGGCCTTTCCAGCTACCCGCATCCTTGGCTAATGCCAGATTTTTGGCAGTTCCCTACTGTTTCTATGGGTCTTGGGCCACTCATGGGCATCTATCAGGCACGCTACCTTAAGTATCTTCACGATAGAGGTATTGCAGACACCTCAAATAGAAAAGTATGGGTGTTCTGTGGTGATGGTGAAATGGATGAACCAGAATCACAGGGGGCTATATCTCTTGCAGCAAGAGAAAATCTTGATAATTTAATTTTTGTAATTAACTGTAACCTTCAGAGATTAGATGGCCCAGTTCGAGGTAATGGGAAAATTATCCAAGAGCTAGAATCTAACTTCCGTGGTTCCGGATGGAATGTGCTCAAAGTAATTTGGGGATCTTATTGGGACCCACTTTTTTCAATGGACAAAGATGGTATGCTGAAAAAACGTATGGAAGAATGCGTAGATGGTGAATACCAAAACTTCAAAGCCAAAGGCGGAGCTTATACTCGTGAACATTTTTTTGGTAAGTATCCGGAGCTTCGTGAAATGGTTTCCGCAATGTCAGATGATGATATATGGCGCCTAAATCGTGGGGGGCATGACCCTCATAAAGTCTACGCAGCATATGCTGCAGCAACATCCCATAAGGGACAGCCATCAATTGTACTAGCCAAAACTGTAAAGGGTTATGGTATGGGTGATGCTGGCGAAGGTCAGAACATAACACACCAACAAAAAAGTATGGATATTGAGTCATTAAAAGCCTTTAGAACACGATTTGACTTGCCAGTTAGTGATAAAGAAGTTGAGAGCTTATCTTTTTATAAGCCAGCTAGTGACTCGCCTGAAATTAAATATATGATGGAAAGAAGAAAGGACCTTGGTGGATTCTTGCCGGCACGCCGTAAAAAAACTAAAGCACTTAAAATCCCTGAATTAAGCGCCTTTTCTAATGTCACGAACAGTTCAGGTGATAGAGAAATATCAACTACTATGGCATTCGTGCGTATATTAAGTACGCTAGTTCGTGACAAAGAACTAGGAAAATATATCGTCCCTATAGTCCCTGACGAAGCCAGAACTTTCGGCATGGAAGGCATGTTCAGGCAGCTTGGTATTTATTCATCTGTTGGGCAGCTTTATGAACCTCAAGATTCTGATCAGGTTATGTTTTATAAAGAACAAAAAGATGGCCAGATACTTGAAGAGGGAATCAATGAGGCTGGATCATTCTCTTCATGGATTGCTGCAGCGACGTCCTATAGTCACACTGACATTCAAACGATCCCTTTTTATATTTTTTACTCAATGTTTGGCTTTCAAAGAATTGGTGATTTAGCATGGGCAGCCGGTGACTCGCGTTGCAGAGGATTTCTTTTAGGTGCTACAGCAGGAAGAACCACTCTTAATGGCGAAGGTCTTCAGCACGAAGATGGGCACAGTCATCTTTTAGCTGCAACGATTCCAAACTGCGTTTCTTATGACCCTTGTTTTGCTTATGAGTTAGCAGTCATTATCCAAAATGGATTGGAGAGAATGATCCAAAATCAAGAAGACGTTTATTATTATATTACCGTCATGAATGAAAATTATACTCACCCTGAAATACCTAAAGGAGTTGAACAAGGAATTATTGAAGGTATTTACCCGTTCACAAAATCTAAGATTAAAGGTCCAAAAGTTCAGCTAATGGGAAGTGGTGTTATATTAAGAGAGGTAATTGAGGCTGCAAAAATATTAGAAACTGACTTCAAAGTCGCAGCTGATATATTTAGCGTCACTAGTTTTAACGAGCTAAGAAAAAATGCGTTAGATATTGAACGATGGAATAGATTAAACCCAGGTAAAGATAAAAAATTATCAAATATTGAAAATGCTATCATTGACAAGGAAAGCCCTATTATTGCCTCAACGGACTACATGAAATCCTTTCCTGAGCAGATTGCACGTTTCTTACCTAACCACTTCATTGCTTTAGGTACGGATGGTTATGGAAGGTCAGATAGTCGAGAGGCGTTAAGAGATTTTTTTGAAGTAGATCGTTTCTATATTGTAATTGCTGCATTAAATGCATTAGTTGACGCAAAAAAAATAGATTCGTCCGTCTTGTTAAAAGCAGTTAAAGACTTCAAGCTTGATGGCGATAAACCAAATCCTATGAGCGTATAAGAGATATATATGGCTACTGAAGAAATTTTTATTCCAGATATCGGTAATTTTGATAGTGTGGATGTGATTGAGATCTTAATTAATATTGGCGACTCAATCAATCCAGACGACCCAATGCTAACAGTCGAGTCAGACAAGGCATCTATGGATATACCTGCGCCACATTCGGGTGTTATTAAGGAAATTAAGGTAAGGGTCGGGGATAAAGTTAAACAAGGAAGTCTAGTTGCACTGTTTGAAAAAAATCAAACCTCTACAGAGACTCCTAAAAAACAACCTAATGCAAAAAAAGAAGTAGAAGATATTGCAAGTAAGGTTGCTCTTGAGCCAACGAGTCTGGTCCCTGAACCACCTGCAACCATCAAACCAATTGAAAGACCAATTCCTATTTCTGAAAGTGTTCTTGCTGCAAGCGGAAAAACCAGTCATGCATCGCCCTCTGTAAGAAAGTTTGCACGGAATCTAGGAGTTAATCTTAACTTTGTAAAAGGGTCAGCCCCCAAAAATAGAATAGTGACAGAGGACATTGAGGCCTATGTTAAAGCTGAACTTAGTAAGCCGAGAACAGATGATATGGGCACTCAATTTGCGCCTATCGCCATGCCAGATATTGATTTTTCTGCATTTGGTAGTATAGAAACAAAAAGTTTATCAAAGATAAAGAAAATATCAGGCGCCAACCTGCACCGCAATTGGGTTACAGCTCCGCATGTCACTCAATTTGATGATGCAGATATCACTGACCTTGAAGCCTTTAGAAAATCGATGCAAAAAGAAGCGAATAAGAAAGGTGTGAAATTAACATTGCTTGCATTCATGATGAAAGCCTGTGTGAATGCATTGAGAGCTTACCCTATATTTAATAGCTCTATATCTCCGGATGGTGAAAATATCATTATAAAAAATTATTACAATGTAGGGTTTGCTTGCGACACCCCAGATGGTTTGGTAGTCCCTGTAGTCAAAGATGTATTCACAAAAGATGTATTAGAGATAGCTCAAGACTTAGGTAACTTATCAAATAAAGCAAGGGAACGAAAATTAAAGATGGATGATATGCAGGGTGGATGCTTCACAATATCTAGTCTTGGTGGTATCGGTGGAACAAAATTTACCCCAATTATTAACTGTCCTGAAGTTGCTATTTTAGGTGTCTCAAGGTCGTCGATGCAACCGATTTACAAAAAGGAAACTAAAGAATTTGAGCCTCGCCTTATCCTTCCTCTATCACTATCTTACGATCATCGCGTAGTAGATGGCGCAGATGGTGCAAGATTTACTACCCATTTAAGAGCAATGCTTTCTGATGTCAGAAGATTGCTACTTTAAATTATGGTAAATTCTACTACAGTCAAAATACCAGATATTGGCAACTTTGATAGCGTTGATGTTATTGAAATTCTTATCAATGAAGGTGACGAAATAAGGAAAGAAGACCCACTCATCACAGTAGAGTCAGATAAGGCTTCGATGGATATACCCTCACCAACTGATGGCATAGTCAAAAAAATTCTCACTAAAGTTGGTGATACTGTCAAACAGGGTTCGCCGATTATTGAAGTGAATAGCCTTGAGGTAAGTAAAGAAAAAACTCCAAAAGAAGAAACAGTTTCTATCAAGAAAGAAGAGCCTAAAAAAGATGACGAATCAGCCAAGACAAAAGATATAGCTAAATCTGATCTTGACTGTGATGTAGCGATTCTTGGTTCAGGCCCAGGTGGATATACTGCTGCATTCCGGGCCGCCGACCTAGGACAATCCGTTATATTAATAGAGCGATACTCCACTATCGGTGGAGTCTGCCTAAATGTTGGTTGTATTCCATCAAAAGCCCTTCTTCATACCGCAAAAGTTATTACTGATGCCGAAGATACTGGTAACCATGGAGTAACGTTTACCAAGCCAGAAATTGATCTTGAAAAATTACGTGACTGGAAGAGCAATAAAGTAGTCAAAAAGTTAACTATGGGTCTATCGCAAATGGCAAAACAACGTGGCGTTCAGATTGTAGAAGGGCACGGTGAATTTATGTCGCCAAATAAAATAACAGTCAGATTAATAGATGGTTCAGAAAAAATTATAGGATTCAAATCAGCAATCATTGCTGCCGGTTCGCAGCCAACTAAGATTCCAGGTACGCCTGAAGATGATCGAATTATGGACTCAACTGGCGCTTTAGAATTAAAGGATATCCCAAAAAAATTACTCATCATAGGTGGCGGCATTATTGGTCTTGAAATGGGTACCGTTTACGATGCTATGGGTAGCGATGTTTCTGTTGTGGAGCTGACTGATGGTTTAATTCAAGGATGTGATCGAGACATAGTCAGGCCTCTTCATAAGAGAATGGAAAAGCGCTTCGAAAATATATGGCTTGGAACGAAGGTATCAAAATTAGAATCAAAGAAGGAAGGTATTCTAGTCAGCTTTGAAGGGACAGATGCTCCAAAAGAATCATTATTTGACCGAGTTTTAGTTGCTGTTGGAAGAAAACCCAATGGCAATAATATTGGTGCGGAAAAAGCAGGTGTTGCTGTGGATGAAAGAGGCTTTATTGCAGCGAACAAGCAAATGAAAACAAATGTAGATCACATATATGCAATTGGTGACATTATTGGGCAACCTATGCTGGCTCACAAAGCAACTCATGAAGGTAAAATAGCCGCAGAAGTAATTGCTGGAGAGAAGGTCGAATTTCAGGCCATGACTATTCCTTCGGTAGCTTATACTGATCCAGAAATAGCTTGGGCAGGTGTTACGGAAGAAGAAGCCCGCGATCAAAAAATTGAAATTGAAAAGGCAGTATTCCCATGGGCAGCAAGTGGCAGAGCAATATCTACAAACCGTACTGAGGGCTTAACCAAACTAATCTTTGATAAAAAAACTGATCGAATTATTGGTGCAGCTATTGTTGGTACGAATGCTGGAGAATTAATTGCTGAAACGGTTTTATCTATTGAGATGGGAGCAGATGCTCATGACATTGGGCTATCGATCCACGCCCACCCAACTCTTTCAGAATCAGTTGCGTTGGCTGCAGAAATGAAAGAAGGCACAATAACAGATTTATATATTAAAAAACGTTAATATTTTTATATATCAAACATTAACCCCTCAAAAATTAGATTAGTTTCTAGCTTTAAACGAGACCTCCACTCATCATAAGATTGCTCATAAATTAAATCAGCATCTCCACCAGTTAGTAAAACAGGTAAAGTTGTTGGAAACTTTTTACAAACAAGATTTACTGCCCCTTGAATAGAAGCAAAAATACCTGTTGTCACTGCATCCGTTGTGTTAATACTAGGGTATTTACTGACCCCTATCTCAACATCGATCAAGCTAGCGCTATCATTAAGAATAGCTAGGCTGATAGCCACACCTGGAAGAATCATTCCTCCCTTAAAATGTGGTCTTTTTTGTTCGTCCAAATCAATTAAATCTATAGTAATGGCTGTACCAGCATTGATAACTAATAATGATTTTTGATATTTTTTCCATGCTCCAAGGGCGGTGAGCCACCGATCAACACCTAGAGTTAAAGGGTCCTCGTAATCATTAATAAGTACATGATTAGATTGTGATTTTGCTTCAATAATTGGACAACAAAATACGGCAAGACTATCCTTGATTTTATCGAGAACCACCTCATGATTAACGTTAGAAATTAAAACCTGTTTAACTGATTGCAAGCCAGAGAAGTTGATGTCCATAAAGTCTTCAACCATCGAGCTGCCTGAATTTAATATTACCTCATCATTTCGATATTGCCATTTAATCCGGGTATTTCCTATATCAATCAAAAGGTACATTAGTCTGCACTCCTAATACTAATTTCACCTGAAGCATAGACCTTAAGTCCATCATCAGTAATAACTTCCAAAGAGCCAGCATCGTTAACTCCTTTTGACCTACCTTGAGTGGTGTTGCCATCGCCCGATGTAACATTAATGACTTTATCCTGAAAAGCGTCGTAACTAAGCCACTCATCTTTTAAGAAAGCAAAGCCGGTATCCTGAAAAATCGCTAACACTTCTGCCAAGTCTTTAATGATGATTGCTAAAAAATTATTAGGGTCAATTGATTCATCAATACATTGTTTCATACTTACTGCAGGCTGATCAATTTTGGCAACCTGTTTCTTTGAAAGATTTATATTGATACCAACACCAATGATGGCAGCACTTTGTCCATCCATATCACCTTGCAATTCAATTAATATACCAGCAAGTTTTTTATATACGCCGTCATCTTGAATCAGTATATCGTTAGGCCATTTTAATAATGCCTGATGAACATTCAACTTTTTTAAGCTTCTAATCAGGGCAACACCTACCACTAAACTAAGTCCAGATAATGCAGCAGCGCCTTTGGTAAATCGCCACAAAAAGGAAAAAGTAAGATTCTCACCTAAAGCAGATTGCCATTGTCGCCCCCTTCTTCCTTTTCCGTGTGTTTGAATATTTGCAGCGACACAAGATGCATGAGGGTGACCATTCGTCGCCACTTTTTTTAGATAATTATTAGTGGAGTCGACAACATCAAGTACGGTTATATTAAATAAATTGGCCATTTCGCCAATGGCCAGCTTAACCCTTTTCTCTTCTAATAAATCTAAAGATTGTGTAAGGCGATAACCTTTACCTCTCACAGAAAAAACTTCAATTCCCAATTTTTCCGCTCCGGCGATAGCATGCCAAATAGCTACCCGCGAGACATTAAAATTTTTTGCCATTATCTCACCAGAATGAAATTTGCCATCTGATAAAAAAGAAAGTACTGGAAAAGTAAGTGGAGTCAACGTAATTAAAAATACCGTAAATAACATGAATCATACCACGGTATTATTCATCAATAATTACACTTTATCCGTGTAAAATAGACAGTAAATTATGAAAAACTCAAACAAAAATAACCCTCCGCCATCAAATTTTATTCGCGCAGTTATTGAAAAAAATTTAGCTCAAGGGCTCTATAAAGATAAAAAGTGGGTGGGCACACCCGGTGACGCAATACATCATGAAGCTGGAGAAATTGACCCTGCAAAGATTCGAACTAGATTTCCACCTGAGCCAAACGGATACCTTCATATCGGCCATGCAAAGAGTATTTTTCTAAATTTTGGTTTAGCTAAAGACTACAATGGCACATGTCATTTACGCTTTGATGATACAAATCCTGAGAAAGAAAATAAAGAATATGTTGATAGTATTATTGACAGTGTGAAATGGCTTGGCTTTGATTGGAAATTCAAAGCCCAAACTAATCTTTTTTATGCGAGTGATTATTTTGAATCCATGTATAAAGCCGCCATCTCATTAATCGAATCAGGATTTGCATACGTTGATAAACAAACCCCAGACGAGATTCGTCAAAATAGGGGTACTCTGACCTCCCCAGGCATAGATTCTCCATGGCGAAACCACCCAATTTCAGATCACTTGCAATGGTTTAAAGAAATGAAGGAAGGGCAGTACGCTGATGGCTCTATGGTCTTGCGTGCAAGGATTAACATGGCTTCACCTAACATTAATTTAAGAGATCCAGCTATCTACCGAATTAAGCGGTCACATCATCATCGTACTGGAGACACTTGGTGTATTTATCCAATGTATACTTTTGCTCACCCAATTGAGGATGCTCTGGAAGGTATTACACATTCAATTTGTACTTTAGAGTTTGAAGACCAGCGCCCTTTTTATGACTGGCTTTTAAAACGGCTTAAAGAGAATGGAGTTTTTAGGGACCCTCTGCCAAAACAGCATGAGTTTGCCAGGCTCAACTTAACTTATACAGTTCTTTCAAAGAGAAAATTAATAGAATTAGTTGAAGGTAAACATGTTACAGGGTGGGATGATCCAAGAATGCCAACACTTGTTGGAGCACGTCGTCGAGGTTTTACTCCAGAGGGATTTAAATTGTTCACAGAGCGAATTGGGGTTTCTAAAGCTGATTCGTGGATTGATTACTCTACCCTTGAAGATTCTATGAGAGAGGTTTTGAACGTTTCGGCGCTAAGGCGAGTTGCTGTATTGGATCCTATCAAACTTATTATTAACAATTATCCCGAAGGACAGGAAGAAGATTGTTTTGCCCCAAATCACCCACTTAATGAAGTTTTAGGAAAAAGAACGCTTAAATTAACGAGAGAGTTATGGATTGAGCGAGAAGACTTTATGGCTGAACCAATTGAAAAATATTTTCGCCTATACCCTGGGAATCAGGTGAGATTGCGTTACGGCTACATTGTGACATGCACAGGTTTCGATAAAGACGGGCACGGAAATGTCACAACTGTATATTGCGACTACTTGCCAAACACAAAATCAGGGACGCCGGGAGCTAATAGCATTAAAGTAAAAGGCAATATTCATTGGTTATCCATAAATCATTCAATTGATGCCACAGTAAATCAATACGATAGGTTATTTAAGGAGGAGCATCCAGGAAATAAAACAGAAAATTATCTGGATGATTTAAATCTAGATTCTCTGACAACCTCACAAATAAGACTAGAAGAAAGTTGTTTGTCAGTTTCGGCAGGTGAACAGTTTCAATTTGAACGTCACGGATATTTTATTTGTGACTCAAATCAAAATTCATGTATTACTTTTAATAGAACAACTACTCTTCGCGATACCTGGAGGTAAGAATTTATATTAATGAGAAAGAAATTGGAATTGTAATGGTTAAAAAATTAATATTTAAATCTTTTGGTGGAAGTGGAAACGGGATACTTCTTTGCATTATTGCAAGTGCTTCCTTGTCAAGTATTGAGCGACCACTCGAACGTACAACGCTCGACTTTACCAATAAACCATTCTGATTAATTTCAGCCTGAATCAGAACCTGCCCCTCCCATCCACGAATTTGTGCCATCCTAGGATAGCGCTTAAAACTTTCAATGTGAGCCCTTAATTTAGCAGTGTAGTCATTTATAACTTGTGGATTTAGATTCGTAGGCTTTTGTTCTATTAAACCCTCAGAGGACGTTTGCTCTTGAATTGGTTTAATTACAGGAGTTGGTAATGGTAAAGGAATCTCTTTAATTGGAGTTACTTCTTTTATTTGCATAGGCTTTTCAATAGGCTTTAGCTTTTCAATAGGTCTTGGCTTTTTAATTATAGGAGGACTTTGTTTTAATTGTTCTCTTTTTATTTCATTTTTCTGAAGATTAATTTCAATAACTGGTTTAGATAAAAGTTCTACAGGAGCCCACTGAAGATTAATTAATAACATCGCATGAATTATTATCGATACGAGAATCGCTCGATTAATATTTATCTTATTAAAAATTGGATTTTGAAGGTACATTTATTTTTTTTATTTATTAAATCTAACTTTTTTAATTATAGTTCATAACTTGATGATTTTCTTGCGTTTTTGTTAAAAAAAAACCCCATCGTTTGATGAGGTTTCTTAATTAGAAGCTTGGCAGTGTCCTACGTTCGCATGGAAAAAACCACACTATTATCGGCGCAGAATCGTTTCACTGTCCTGTTCGGGATGGGAAGGAGTGGGTCCAACTCGCTATGTCCGCCAAGCA
>Ga0209502_10001824_pt1 | contig 18710 bp, 14 predicted proteins | sample ArcticOcean_MG_C_10_FD_187442 | JGI IMG/M metagenome (GOLD analysis project Ga0209502, IMG submission 187442) | Marine microbial communities from western Arctic Ocean - ArcticOcean_MG_CB11_90 (SPAdes) (version 2) | ecosystem: Environmental > Aquatic > Marine > Oceanic | place: Arctic Ocean... | reverse complement strand
AATTCTACTTGTCTATTACCGCCCCCGGTAAAGCTTTTATAGACCTTAACTGAAAAGTTTCCAATACCACCTGAGATGGTGCTCGAAGTTACTTTGCTGTTTACAGAAGATTTTTGTAGCATTAATCCAGGTGGATTTTCTAAACCTTGGGTATTACTAGCTGAGGCACCTCTAGATTTTACATAAGTCCATGTAATTCCAGAATCACCCCCAAAACTGCCATTAGCATAAGAGCCTCCTGGTGCATTCTGATTTGTGAAACTTTCGTTTCCTTGACCAAAAGAAAGTGTAAAAGAAAATAGTGCAAAGAGTAGTGTAATTTTTTTCATAGTTTTTGTGATTAAAAGCCAATTTAAAATTTTATATATTTAAAAAAAAATTATTAATTATATTTATTAAATGTTTAGACTATTCTTATTAACAATTTTATTTTATAATTTTTCATTATCTCAAAACGAGAGTATTTTTCTGCATAAACAATTTATTGATGGTAATGACACTTTAAACTACAGATTATTAGTTCCGAAAAAACTAAAAAAGAAAGGTAAATATCCACTTCATTTATTTTTGCATGGATATGGAGAAAGAGGAAGTGACAATAAGCAGCAATTAAAATATGTTGCTGGTCTTTTTATAAATCAAAGAAATAGGAATTATTATAAATCTTACGGAGTTTTTCCTCAATGTCCAGATGATGATTCTTGGACGAACAGAAAGCTTGTGAAGTCAAAAGACGGGATGAATTATAAATTTTATGATGAAAATAAAAAAGAAACTAAAGCTCTTAGTTTAGTAATAAAATTAATGGACTCATTAACTAACTTAAAAAATGTAAATCAAAATAGAATATATGTTTCTGGTCTTTCCAACGGAGGTATGGGTACTTTTGAAATGCTCTATAGAAGACCAAATATGTTTGCTGCAGGAGTTCCTATATGTGGAGGTGCTAATCCAAATACTGCTAAATTATTTGCGAAAAATACTCCGGTTTGGATTTTTCATGGAGCTAAAGATGATGTAGTACATCCATTATATTCAGTTAAAATGGTTGAAGCAATAATTAAAGCAGGAGGGAAGCCTAAATTTACTCTGTATGATAATGTTAATCATGATAGTTGGATTAATGCTTTTAAGGAAAAAGATTTTTTTAAATGGATATATAGTCAAAAGAAAAGTGACTAGTAATTTATGTAGTCTATTATTTCAAGACCATATCCAATAATGCCAACTCTTTTTGTTGCTGTTCCATTAGAGATTAATCTTAATTTGTGGATATTTAAATCATGTAAAATTTGAGCACCAATTCCAAAATCTCTATTATCCATTTCTATTCTTGGAGCCTTTATTACTTTTCCTTTAATTTGACTCCTCTTCAAGATTTTTAATCTATTTAATGTGCTTAATGGCTGATTCTGTTGATTTATAAATACGATTGCTCCTTTTCCAGCATCGTTAACTAGTTTAAACATGTCATCTAGCTTCTTGTCTAAATTGTTAGTTAAGGTGCCTAAAACATCATTATTAAGTAGTTTAGAGTTGATTCTGGTAAGCACATGTTCACTTGGTTCCCAAGAACCTTTGGTTAATGCAATATGTAGTCTGTCATTTGTGGTTTGTTGATAAGCTCTTAATCTAAAACTTCCAAATCTCGTTTCAATTTGAAAGTCCTCTTTTTTCTCAATTAATGAATCATGTTCCATTCTATAGGCAACAAGATCTTCAATTGATATTATTTTTAGATTGAATTTTTTTGCAACTTCAAATAATTCTGGCAACCTAGCCATAGTTCCATCCTCATTCATAATTTCAACAATTACACCAGCAGGATTAAATCCAGCCAGTCTAGCAAAATCTATCGCAGCTTCTGTATGACCAGTTCTTCTTAAAACCCCACCTTCTTTAGCTATTAACGGGAAAACATGTCCTGGCTTTGAAATATCATGGGGTCTAGTTTTTTTATCGACTAAAGCTTTAATAGTTTTAGATCGGTCTGAAGCAGATATTCCAGTAGTTACTCCGCTACCAATAAGGTCAACAGAAACTGTAAAAGCAGTTTCCATTGGATCGGTATTGTTACCAACCATTGGATTTAAATTTAATTCTTTGGATCTTTTTTCAGTAATTGGTGCACATATTAGACCTCTTCCATGCATAGCCATAAAATTCACAATCTCAGGTGTAATTGATTCAGCAGCAGCTAAAAAATCACCTTCATTTTCTCTATTTTCATCATCAACAACTATAATCACTTTGCCAGATCGAATATCATTTATAGCGGATTCGATACTATCTAATTGTCGATTATTTTCTTTAGACATCTTCATAAATTTTTGTAAATATACACTGTTTTTTAATTAATTTTTATCACTTCTCTTTAAAAACTTATTTATCAGTAAATATAAATTATTGAAGTTAAATATAGATCTGTCCCTAGTTGCTCTATTGGTTAAGTAAACACTAATAGGAAGCATTATAATCGTTGCTAACCAGCTAGCTAGTACTGGATTTATACTGTTGTCTTCTGCTAGATTTTTAGTAAATATTCCAATAAAATGAAAAGCACAAAATAAAACAATGGATATAACTAGAGGCAATCCAAAGCCTCCTTTTCTAATAATGGCCCCTAGGGGTGCGCCAATAAAAAATAAGATTATACAAGCAAATGAAATAGCAAATTTATCATGTAATGCTATTATATGTTTGTTGATGTTTTTATCTCTGTATGCTTGAATTATTTTATTTGACTTTATTATGCTATTTGTACTATTAATAGAGCTTAAAGCTAGGTCAAATAATTGTACTTGTTTTTTGAGTTGAAATAAGTCATAAAAATTTTCTCCTAAGTAAATAGTATCTACAATTTTAGTTGTCACATTGTCATTTAAAACAAGAGCATTGGATCTATTATGCATCTTTGTTGATATTAATTTATAATCACCTTCTTTTTTTTTAAGCAAGGAATCTAATGTGATGTCTAAATCTGATACACTTAGCATTGTGTATTTATTTACATTTTCTTTATCATCAAAATCTACATTATTTATCTCAGCCAAATTAATATTCAATATGTATTCTTTAAAATAACTTTTTAAATGTGGCTTTTTAGCTCTTTGCTTATAATCACTTGGTGTAACCTCATCATAATAATTACCGTCAAATAATTTTAACTGTAATATGTCAGAGTCTAAGCTACTGGATATCTCACCAGTCTTGGATTTTATAACGGTGTAGTTTCCAACCTTATTTTTTTTCTGATGTATTATAACATCTGTTAGATATTGACCTTTGTCACCAGTTTTATTTTTAACTTTTATATTTATACTTCCTATTTGATTAAACTGCCCCTCAGCAATAGCCATTGTGGGTTTTACTTTAGATATGTTTTTTCTAAGGTTATGGAAATTATATTCTGCTACTGGGTTAACATTGTTGGAGAAAAAAAATGTTATTATAGCTATAAATACAATAAAAAAACTCAGACTCCTCATTGCTCTTTGTAGAGATATACCAGTAGATTTCATCGCAGCAAATTCATAATTTTCTGCAAAACTACCAAAAACCATAATACTAGATAGTAAAATTGTAAGTGGAAGAATTAAAATTATTAGCCTGGGCGATACATAAGTTAAAAACTTAATTATAATACCTATATCTAAATCTTTTCCAGCTAATTCAGAAATGTAGACCCATACAGATTGGAGTAAAAAAATCAACATTATTATACAGAAAACACTTAAAAATGTCTTAATAAATGTTTTAAGTATGTATTTATCTAATATTTTCAACTTATATTAATCAATATCGTTTATATAATAGTCTTTAAACTCTTTTTTATTAAATTGAAATAAATCATCATTTAAAGGAAGGTCTACTTCAAATGAAGTAATCGTATATGTTGTAATAGTACCATTTTTACCCTTTTCAATACTCTTATATATCCTATTATTTTTTTTCTCAATTGCTAACAATATATAATCAATCTCAGAATCGGAGTCTATAGGGATAAGTTTTATATATTGTAATAATTTTCTTGTTCTTTGTTCATAATAATCAACTACAGTTACATCTTGAGTTATATCCATTTTAAATTCATATCCTTCTTCAAAAAAAGTTAAAATCTTATTTGGAGTTATTGTACTCTCTTCATCTAAATCTTCCGTTGAAATTGTTACTTCTTCATCATCTGGATTAATTGTATAAAGTTTTTTTCCATTGTATATGAATGTTATATTATTCCATTTAACGTTATACTTAGTTCCTTTTTTTACAAAACTCACCTTGTTAGTTTGATCTATTTCCTCCTCCAGATTACTTAGGTTATGGTTAATATTTATATACATACTTTCATAACCCTTAATATTTTCAGAAACCTTACTTAAGAGCTCTTCAGCCTTTGGGTCATTTTGTGAAAATATAATAAGAGAGTTTAGAATTAATATAAGTAGGGTGTATCCTTTTTTCATTTTATATATTTTTTTCATTTTCTAGATGTCTGTCTAGTGCTACTAAATCTGTTATAACTACTTGCCTTGCTTTACTTCCTTCAAATGGTCCAACAATTCCAGCTGCTTCAAGCTGATCAATAAGTCTTCCTGCTCTATTGTAACCTAGTTTTAGTTTTCTTTGCAATAAAGATGCAGAGCCTTGTTGAGCTATTACAATAACTTCTGCCGCTTCTCTAAATAACTTATCTCTGTCGGATATATCAATATCAAGATTTGTGCCACTTTCATCTCCAATGTACTCAGGTAATGCATGTGCGCTAGCATAAGCCTTTTGTGATCCAATAAAATCAGTTAGTTTTTCAACTTCAGGAGTGTCTACAAATGCACATTGAACCCTAATTAACTCATTCCCCTGTGTATATAACATGTCACCTCGACCTATTAACTGATCAGCACCTGAACTATCTAAAATTGTCCTAGAATCTATTTTTGAGGTAACTCTAAATGCAATTCTTGCAGGAAAATTAGCTTTGATAACCCCTGTAATAACATTAACTGAAGGCCTTTGCGTTGCAATAATTAAATGTATTCCAATTGCTCTAGCTAATTGAGCAATTCTAGCGATTGGAGTTTCAACCTCTTTTCCAGCTGTCATTATTAAATCTGCAAACTCATCTACTACGAGTACTATGTATGGTAAAAACTGATGACCGTCGTTAGGGTTTAGTTTTCTAGATTTGAATTTTTTATTATATTCAACAATATTTCTACATTGTGCATTTTTTAATAACTCATACCTATTATCCATTTCAATACATAATGAATTTAGTGTATTAATAACTTTGGTATTGTCTGTTATAATTGCTTCTTCACTATCAGGTAGTTTAGCTAAGTAGTGTCTTTCAATTTTATTGAAAAGTGTAAGTTCAACTTTCTTTGGATCTACCAAAACAAATTTTACTTCAGCAGGGTGTTTCTTGTACAAGAGTGAAGTTAGTACAGCGTTAAGACCTACTGATTTTCCTTGACCAGTAGCACCTGCCATAAGTAGGTGAGGCATTTTAGCTAGATCTACAACCAGTGTCTCGTTACTAATTGTTTTACCTAAAGCTATAGGTAGTATCATATCGGACTGTTGGAATTTCTGAGATGAAATTACTGAGTGCATAGAGACAATTGTTGCATTTTTATTTGGAACTTCTATACCTATAGTTCCTTTTCCTGGAATTGGAGCTATTATTCTTATACCTAGTGCGGATAAAGATAGTGCAATGTCATCCTCTAAGTTTTTAATTTTAGAAATCCGTACTCCTGCTTCAGGAACTATTTCATAAAGAGTAACAGTTGGGCCAATTGTGGCTTTTATACTTTCTATTCCAATTTTATAGTTATTAAGAGTGTTTACTATTTTTGTTTTATTCTCCTCTAATTCATCCTTATTAATTGTTATCCCCTCAGAATCATATTTTTTTAGGATATCTAAATTTGGGAATTTATAATTACCTAATTCTAATTTAGGATCAAATAATCCAAAATCATCGACAAGTTTTTTAGCAAGATTATCTGATTCAGACTCTTCTTCAAATGTTTCTTTTATTTCTATTTCGAGCTCATTTGTTGATTCCTCTTCAATTTCTTTGTCCACAACAATATTAGTTAAAGTTAATTCCTCATGATTTAATTCAATTTTTGAATTGGAATTATAGCTTTCAGTGTTATCTATGGTTAAAGTCTCTTCATTGCTGGATTCATCTGAATTAGTTATTATTTCTTCCTTGTTATTTTCAGTTTTGTTTTTAAAAGTAAACCATTTTTTAAAGGAGTCTATTCCTATGTTTAATCTAAATGTTAAATAATAAATAGCAAAAAGTAATAATAAAAAAGAGGTTCCAATATTTCCAATATAGCTCTTTAATAAAAGGTTTACTTCAAATCCAATTATCCCAGAAAATTTTCCAGAGTCTAAATCAATTAATCCAAACAGTAATGATACCCATAACATGATTAATATTCCCCAAAACCAATGCCTAGTTAACTTTGTTTTATTAGAATTTAGTAAAATAAATAGTGCAGATAGGAATAATAAAAAGCATATTATGTAAGAAGATATTCCAAATCCTTTATATAAAAAAAAATCTGCTAATTGAGCACCTACCTTACTCATCCAGTTCTCTGTAACCACTTCAAGATTCGTAAATTCTGTTAAAGTGCTTTGGTCTTTAATTCCAGTGTAAAAATATGAAGTAAATGAAAGAAATAGTGTAAATGAAAGAACAATCAAAGTACTTCCTAAAAAGAGTTTTTGAGAGCTATTAAGTTTCACTTCTTTTTTGTCAAAGGAAAATAGCTTCTTTTTTTTATTTTTGTTAATCATTTTTTTTAAAAATATTGAATAATATACAAATTACTGTATCTAATTTACATTAATTGCTTGATTTAGTTATCGATCTAATTTTAATTCCTATGCCAGCATATATCAATGTCATAATTGGGCTAAGCCAGTTGAAAACCGCATAAATAAAATAGTCTGCAACACTGACTCCAAGTACTCCGTAATGATAAGCTCCACAAGTATTCCAAGGAATTAGTGCAGAAGTAACTGTTCCTGAATCTTCTAAAGTCCTACTCAAATTCTCAGGGGCTAAATCATATTCCTCGTATGCGTTTTTAAACATTTTTCCCGGAATTACAATAGCAAGATATTGATCAGAAGCTGCTATATTTATTCCTAAACAGCTAACTACTGTGCTAGCAACTAATCCAAAAGTTGAATTAGCTAGTGAAAGTAGCTTGTTAGTAATCTTGGTTAATGCACCGATTGCATCCATTGCACCACCAAAGATCATAGCACAAATTGTCAGATTTATTGTCCACATCATACCTATCATTCCTCCAGAATTATACAGATCTGATATCCTTTCATTATCAGTAGGGATTTCTGTATTTAGAAAAATAGAATCAAAAACACTTGAATAACTTCCAGGAGAAATTAAATCAATAATATTAGTTTGAAAAATAACTGTAAAAATAATTGCTAAGCTTATGCCAATACTTAAAGCAATCACTGGTTTGACTTTTAACGCAGCGAGAATAATTACGCTAACAGGGACCGCAAATAAAATAGGTGAAATATAAAAATCATTAACAATAGTATCTGTAAGACTTGTGATGCTGTCTAGATTTCCAGAAGTTTCAGTTGTTATGTTAAAACTTATAATTAAAAACACTATTAGTGTTATTATTATAGTTGGCACGGTTGTATAAGTCATGTATTTTATATGTGTGTATAAGTCTGTGCCTGCCATAGCCGGAGCTAGGTTGGTAGTGTCGCTAAGTGGAGATAGTTTGTCTCCAAAATAAGCACCTGATATTACAGCTCCAGCAGTCATGCCAGCAGGTATTTGAAAAGCTGTACCAACAGCGACTAAAGCTATTCCAATTGTTGCAGAGGTGGTGTATGAACTTCCAGTAGAGACAGATACAATTGATGATACAATAAGCGATAATGGTAAAAATACAGATGGATCAATTAGCTGAAGGCCATAATATACCATAGCTGGAATTACTCCACTGACTTTCCATGTACCCGCTAAGGCTCCAACTAATAGTAAAATTATAATCGGAGTGGCTATACTTTTTATACTTAAGTAAATCTTTGTGGTTATTGTTTTTAAAGATACTTTGTGAGCTAAGCCAATTAACGAAACCACTGCTGAAGTAATCAAAAGTATTAACTGGTAAGTATATTCTCCTAGCCATTCTTTATTTTCAAATACTAATATGTTATAAGTTAACATAGAGATAAGTAACATTATTGGAAATAATGATGTGGTTAAACTAATTTCTTTTGGATTATTCATAAGTTATATTAAATTAACTTTTTTCATACATTCTTTTATAATTTCATAAGTTCTTTTAATATCATTGTCAAGTCCAATAGAGAATCTAATTAAACCTTCATTTAATCCCATTTCTTTTTGTTCTTGTTCCGGGATCTCTGATGAAGTTGACGATCCTGGAGTACTAAAAAGTGTTTTGTAAAACCCTAAGCTAACTGCTAAATAACCAATATTTTTTTCTTGCATTAATTCCATTAATGTATTGGCTTTTTTAAGGTTCCCAGCATCAATAGTTAAAAGCCCTCCATAGCCATACTCATGATCAATAAATGAACTATATAGTTTATGGGATGGATGGCTAGCTAATCCTGGGTATACAGTTTTAACTCCATCTATTTCGAACATTTTTGCTAAATACATCGCGTTTTCACTGTGTTTTTTTATTCTGATATGTAAAGTTCTTAAATTTTTAAGCACTGAGGCTGCTCTTAAACTGTCAAGCGTAGAACCAAGAAGCATCGAAGCACCATCATTAACATCCCTTAATTGGTTTATAAAGTCTTGACTACCACATACTACTCCAGCAATTGTATCACTTGTACCGTTAATGAATTTAGTAATACTGTGGATCACAATGTCAGCTCCTAAATTTGCAGGTAAAACAGACAGAGGAGAGAAAGTGTTATCAACGATTAGTTGAATGCCTGCTTGTTTGGCAATTTTAGAAATTTCTAAAAGGTCTGCCACTTCTAATAAAGGATTACTAACCGCTTCGCAATATATAACCTTAGTATCTTTATTTATACTTTTTTTTATAGATTCTAGATCAGTTATATCAACGAAACTGGTACCTATACTTAGTTGACTTGCAAAGTTCTTTAAAAACGCATATGTACCTCCATAAACGGTTCTGCTTGAAACTACATGGTCTCCAGATTTACATATTTGTAATAATGTTGAGGTAATAGCTCCCATTCCAGAACCAAATACTGTAGCAGACTCTGTATTTTCCATAGCAGCGATAGCCTCACCTAGATATAAATTACTTGCACTCGTGTGCCTTGAATATAAATAACAACCTTCAGTATTTCCTTCAAAAGTATCTGACATAGTTTTTGCAGATAAAAATGTATAAGTTGAAGAGTCAGATATTGATGGGTTGACTCCTCCAAATTCTCCAAAAAACTGTAGGTCTTGAATCTTATTTGCTGCTTTTTTCTTCATAAAAAATAGTATATTTATAACTGTTACAAGATATGCAATATTATTTTATTTAAATTTGATTTATAACTTAAATTATTGATTAGATATTCATTGCAAAGAGTTAAAACATTTGTATTTTTGCTAACTAATTAAATAAATTCTTTATGAACTCTTTTGATGTTGTTGTTATTGGCTCAGGCCCAGGAGGTTATGTTTCTGCCATTAGATCTGCTCAGTTAGGTATGAAAACCGCTATAATCGAAAAATATAGTACCATGGGAGGTACTTGCTTAAATGTGGGCTGTATCCCCAGTAAAGCTCTTTTAGACTCTTCTCATCATTATGAAGAGGCTACTAAAAACTTTTCCAATCACGGAATAAATATTGAGGGTAAGATTTCTTTAGATTTTGGTAAAATGATATCTAGAAAAAACGATGTAGTGTCACAAACTACAAAAGGAATTGACTTTTTAATGAATAAAAATAACATCACGGTTTTTAATGGCTTCGGTTCATTTGTAGACCAGAATAAAGTAAAAATAACTTTGGCTTCTTCTGAGGAAATTATAGAATCTAAGAACATAATTATTGCTACTGGTAGTAAACCTGCTATTTTACCGTTTGCTAAGGTTGACAAAGAAAGAATTATAACCTCTACTGAGGCATTAAAGCTAAAAGAAATCCCTAAGCACCTAATTATTATTGGTGGTGGGGTAATTGGATTAGAGCTGGGTCAAGTATATAAAAGGTTAGGATCAGAAGTTTCGATTTTAGAGTACATGGATAGAATAATTCCAACAATGGATTCTGGTTTATCTAAAGAGCTGACAAAGGTGTTTAAAAAACAAAAATTTAAAATTTACACATCACATAAAGTTACTTCTGTTGAAAGAGTTGGAGATAATATTAAAGTAGTGGCTCAGAATAAAAATGATCAATCTATAGAGTTTAACGGAGATTACTGTTTAGTAAGTATTGGAAGATCTGCGTATACACAAGGATTGAATCTTGAGCAATTAGGAATAGAAACAAATAATAGAGGTCAAATAGAAGTAAATGAACATTTACAAACAAAACATTCTAATATTTACGCCATTGGAGATGTTATAAAAGGGGCAATGTTAGCTCATAAAGCTGAAGAAGAAGGTGTTTTAGTGGCCGAAATTATTGCAGGTCAAAAGCCTCATATTGACTACAACTTAATCCCGGGTGTTGTTTATACATGGCCCGAAGTTGCTTCAGTAGGAAAAACAGAGGATTATTTGAAAGAAAATAATATCGAATATAAAGCTGGTCAATTTCCGATGCGTGCTCTTGGTAGGAGCAGAGCTAGTTCTGATTTAGATGGTTTTGTTAAAATATTAGCAGATAAAAAAACTGATGAAATTTTAGGAGTTCATATGATAGGGGCTAGATGTGCAGATTTGATTTCAGAAGCAGTAACCGCGATGGAGTTTAAAGCGTCAGCTGAAGATATTGCTAGAATATCTCATGCTCATCCAACTTACTCTGAAGCAGTTAAAGAAGCTGCTCTAGCCGCAACAGAGAACAGAGCGCTACATATATAAATTTATTCTATTGATATAGATCTTTGTTATATTAGCAGTATATAATTATACTATAATGCTAGAAGATTTTAAATCTCATTTATTAAACGAATTGCCTTTTTTGTTTAGTAGTAAAATAATTATTGCTACATCTTCTGGAGTAGATAGTGTTGTTTTATGCTCTCTTTGTAAAAAATTAGATTTAGATTTTTCTATTGCTCATTGTGATTTCTCACTCAGAGGTGAGGAAAGTGACATAGATGCTAAGTTTACGGAAGATTTTGCAAAATCATTGAATGTGTTGTTTTATCAAAAAAAATTTAACACTAAGAAATATAAAACAATAAATCATTTATCTATTCAGATGGCAGCAAGAGAGCTTAGGTATAAGTGGTTTGACAAATTATTGGTAAATTATGATTATGTTTTAACAGCACATCACTTGGATGATCAGCTGGAAACATTTCTTATAAACTTGTCTCGTGGAAGTGGTTTGATAGGTTTAATGGGTATTCCTGCTATTAATGACAAAAAAATACGTCCTCTATTGAGTTTTTCAAAAGATCAAATTTTAAACTATGCTATAGCTAATAAAATTAAATGGAGAGAAGATAGTAGTAATTTGTCAGACGATTATCTGAGAAATGAAATAAGAAATAAGGTAATATCTAATTTTAAGAAATCAAGTCCTACACTCTTAAGTAATTTTAATAATTCTTTACGGTACTTAAAGGGTTCTAGGTCAGTTTTAAGTGAAAAAATAAATGAAGTATCTAAAAGTATTCTTGTTGAAGACGGATATCAAATTAAATATAGAATTGAAGGGATTTTAAAATTGAAAAATTTAGAATTCTACTTGCACGAATTTTTCTATAAATACGGGTTTAGCAAAGTAAATGATATTAAAAATATTTTAACATCTCAGTCTGGTAAATATGTTAGTTCAAAAACCCACAGAATAGTAAAGGATAGGGATTATCTGATTCTTGAGGAGATATCAACTAATAAATTTGATCCAATTAAAATATTCAATGATTTAACTAACGTTGAAACTATTTATGGAGATCTGTCATTTAACCTAATTGAAAATTTTGAGAAGAGTTTAACTCTTTCTTCTGTTTGTGTAGATGAGGGTAAACTTGTATACCCGTTAAGGGTCGAATGTTGTGTGCAGGGTATGGACTTTATCCCGCTTGGGATGAAAGGTAAGAAGACTTTAAGTAAGTTTTTTAAAGATGAAAAAATTTCCATAATTGATAAAAAAAGAACCTTAATTCTTATAAATGGGAATAATGAATTAATTTGGGTTGTTAACCAAAGAATTGATGACAGGTATAAGTTATCTGATTCAACAAATAGTATATTAAAAATAAGTTTTAAATAAATTTTGATCTCTTTAAAAAATATAGGACCTGGAACTGTTATTGCTGCTGCTTTTATTGGTCCAGGAACGATCACGATGTGTTCGATAGCCGGGGCTAAATATGGTTTAGATTTATTGTGGGCTTTATTATTTTCATTAATTGTCACTACTATATTGCAGTTGACCGCTGCAAAAATTGGTTTAATTACTCAAAAAGGGTTGTCAATAAATTTGATTAGTAGCTTTAGCAATTCGTTTTATAAATACATAGCTATATTTCTTGTTCTCTCTGCTATTTTAGTAGGTAATACAGCTTATGAGGCTGGTAATATTAGTGGTGGAGTTATGGGTATGAGTTCTGTGTTTGGTGAATTTTCTTTTTCTCTGGCAGGTTTTAAAATAAATTTATATTCACTTGTGGTTGGGATGATGGCGTTTATTATATTATTTATTGGAAATAGAAAAATAATAGAAAAAGTTCTTATCGGTTTAGTTTTATTAATGAGTTTTGCTTTTTTAACTTCTGCCATAATTGTTAAGCCAGATCTGTTAATTCTTGCAAAAGGATTATTTATACCTAAATTTCCTGCGGATAGTTTTATTGTTATTGTTGGACTAATAGGTACTACGGTAGTTCCGTATAACATCTTTTTACATGCTTCGTTAGTAAGTGATAAGTGGGACTCTCCATCTGATTTTGATTTTGTAAAAACAGATACTTTGTTGGCGGTATCATTAGGAGGAGTGATTTCAATGTCTGTTATGATTACAGCTTCAGCTATCTCTGATTTGCAAATTAACAGTGCTTCTGATTTAGGATATGCTATAGAGCCTGTATTTGGAAGTTTTTCCAAAATAATTATCTCATTAGGTCTGTTTGCTGCTGGCTTAACAAGTGCTGTTACTGCTCCGTTGGCTGCGTCGTACGTGACTTGCGGTTGTCTTGGTTGGAGTGTTGAGAGTAAAGGATATAAGTTTAGGCTGGTTTGGTTTTGTGTGTTGTTTTTGGGAGTGTTATTCTCAAGTTTAAATTATAAATCTATTGAGGTTATTAAATTTGCTCAAGTTGCAAATGGAATACTTTTACCTGTAATCGCAATATTTCTTCTGATAGTAGCTAACAACAAGAAATTGCTAAAAAATCATGTCAATAGTTATTTGTTTAATTTTATTACAGTAGTTATTGTTTTAGTAACCATTTTTATTGGTTTGAAAAGTATTTTATCAGTGATTGGTTTAATCTAATTGGTATGCGAAAATTAAATATAAATTCAGATGTAGGCGAGGGTGTTTTATGTGAAGAAAAACTTATGTCCTATATAAGATCCTGTTCGGTAGCGTGTGGAGGTCATTTTGGAGATAGTGAAACTATGAAGAAGTCTGTCGGATTTGCTATAAAAAATAGAGTACTTATTGGAGCTCATCCTTCTTATCCAGACAGATTAAATTTTGGAAGAAGATCTATGTCTATCAATTCAGATGATTTAAAAAAATCACTACTCACTCAAATATTCTCTCTAGAAAGAGTCATAAATTCCTTTGGTTTAACAAAGCTTGATCATATTAAGGCTCATGGAGCCTTGTATAACGAATGTATTGTAAATTTTGATATTGCTACTTTATATGTAGAAGTGGTTAAATCTTTTGTGGGTGTGAAGATTTATGCTCCTTACGGCTCTGTTGTAGCTGAAGTAGCAAAACAAAATGGAGTTTCGATAGATTACGAAGTTTTTTTAGATAGAAATTATGAAGATGATCATACTTTGGTCTCCAGGTTTAAGCCAAACTCAATGTTGATAGATCCAGATGAAATGATTTCCAGGTATGAAATGGTTAATACGGACTTAAAAATAAAAACTATTAACAATCAGCTTATTGATACAATAGGGGATACCTTTTGTATGCACAGCGATACAGAAGATTCACATTTGCATTTAGATAATTTTTATAAAAATTATTTTTCAAATGAATAAGAAATTAGCAATCAATTATTTTCAGTTTAGCTCTAAATCTATTCTAATTAACTGGGATCATTCTATCAGTAATCATATTCTTTTTGATGTGCTTTCTTTTATGCAGGCCATCAAATTAAGTGATAAACCTATACTTGAAGTAAGGAATACATATTGCTCATTACTAGTTACTTATAATACAACTATAGATAATATCTATAATGAAATAAAGAGCTTAAATTCAATATATCTACACAAAAAAAAATATAATATATCAGAAAAAAAAATATGGAAAATACCTGTTTGTTACAATGAGTATTTTGGAAAAGATTTATTAAATATTAGTAAAAAAACAAAGTTAAATGTGGAGGAAATAATAAAGCTTCATTATAAAAATACCTATACAGTTTGTTTTTTAGGTTTTTTACCTGGGTTCTTGTATTTAAGTAATTTGAACAAAGAACTATATTTTCCTCGAAAATCTGTTCCAGATTTAAATATAATTAAAGGTTCGGTCGGTATTGGTGGCTCTCAAACAGGTGTTTATCCTTCAAATAGCCCCGGTGGTTGGAATATAATAGGTAATTCTCCAATTGATTTTATAGGAAGTGATTTTAATGACAAAATTTCATTTGCAAAACCTGGTGACTTAATTAAATTTATACCTATAAGTCAAGATCATCACAGCTATATTTTAAATAATTTAGAAAGCTATAAAATTGAATCGGAGGTGTGTAATGGTTAAAGTCTTAAAACCTGGAATGTTTTCTACAGTACAAGATAAAGGAAGGGAAGGTTTTCAATCTTATGGAATACCTCAATCAGGCTCTATGGATAGTTTTTCATCTGATTTAGGTAATAAAATATTAGGTAATGCTATTAATGTTGCTGTATTGGAGATAACAATGGTAGGACCAGTCTTAGAATTTGAATCTCCAACTTTTATATGTATAACTGGAGCTGATTTATCTGCGTCTGTTCAAAACATTAATATTCCAATGAATACAGTCATTGCAATTAAAAGTAATGATATATTAAGTTTCGGAGCTTTAAAAAGTGGACTAAGAGCTTATATCGCAGTTTTAGGTGGTTTTAAGACTGAAAAAGTATACAATAGTAGAAGTATGTACAAAAACTTAACTAAAGCAATCAAATTAAGTAAAAATGATACTTTAGAAATTTCTAATGAAACTTTGTTTTGTGATTCAAAACTAATAGTTCAGTCTGTTCAAAATATCGAAAATGAATTAATGGTAACTAAGGGGCCAGAATATTCTATGCTTAATTCTAATCAAAAAAACTTTATCATTTCACATGATTTTACTGTATCAAATAATTATAATAGAATGGCCTTACAATTAACAGATTTGTTAGAAAATAATTTAGATTCAATTATAACTTCAGCAGTTCTTCCAGGAACTGTTCAGTTGACGCCTAATGGTACATTAATTATTTTAATGAGAGATTGTCAAACAACTGGTGGTTACCCTAGGGTTTTACAATTAGAAGAAAGAGCAATTAATTCTGTTGCTCAATTAAAAAAAGATTCTAAACTTAGTTTTAATTTAAAAACCTAAGCAATTTTTTAAGACTTTTTAGCTTACCTGTGAAAGGAGCATATCTAGTACTAACATCTAACCAATTTGCTTTTTTAATTATGGGTTTTTGATGCGAAAAAAGTTTAAATCCAGATTCTCCGTGATAAGCTCCCATTCCACTTTCTCCAACTCCACCAAAAGGTAGTCGATGGTTTCCAAATTGTATCATTGTATCGTTTATAACCCCACCACCAAAACTAACTTTATTTATAATTTCATCAGAGAGATTAGAGTTTTTTGTAAAAACATATAGGGCTAATGGTTTTTCAAATCTAGAAATTAATTTAAAAATGTCTTCAGTTTTTTCATATTCTAGAACTGGAAGAATAGGTCCAAAAATTTCACCTTTCATTAAATCTGAATGTACATCTGGATTGTTTATAATAGTTGGTGAGAAATATTTATTACTTAAGTCGTATTTACCTCCGTAGATAATGTCCTGGTTATCGATTAAAGAAGCTAATCTTTTTAGCTCTTGCTTATTTATAATTCTTGGATAGTCTTCTGAAACCTCTTGGTTATCTCCATATGCTTTTTTTATTTCCAGAACTAATTGTTCAATCAGATCTTTTTTAATAGACTTTTCAACTATTAAATAATCTGGAGCGATACAGGTTTGGCCAGCATTTAAAAATTTACCCCAAACTAATCTCTTTGCAGCTAGCTTAACATCAATATTTTTGTCAACAATACACGGGTTTTTACCACCTAATTCTAATGTTACTGGTGTTAAAAATTCTGAAGCTGCTTTAGCTACAATTTTCCCGACTCTTACACTCCCTGTAAAAAAGATATAATCCCACCTTAACTCTAGTAATTTTGAGGCAACTTTAGAATCTCCTAAGATTACTTTTACGTGATCTTCAGGAAAAATATCTGTAATTATTTCTTCTACTAATTTTGAAGTATGTGGTGAATGTTCACTAGGCTTTAGAACAGCTGTGTTTCCTGCTGAAATTGATGATATCAGCGGTAGTAAAGCTAGTTGAAATGGATAATTCCAAGGGGAGATGATTAATGTAATCCCGTATGGTTCTAAATGTAGATAATCTTTGGATGGAAAACTTGCTAAACTTGGAGTTATTCTTTTGGGTTTACTCCAGCTTTTAAGTTTTTTTTTAATTAATTCAATTTCACTTTTTAAAATAGCAATTTCGGTTAGGTAAGTCTCAAAATTAGATTTATTTAAATCTTTTTTGAGTGCTTCAAATATTCTTAATTCATTTTTTGAAATAGATAAATATAACTTATCTAATACTTCAATTCTAGAGTTAATATTTCTTGTATTACCAGATTGAAAATAAGATTTTTGTTTGTCAATAAAATCAAAATTTTTCATAAAAAAATTATAAGCAAGAATCCCATATGGGATCTTTTGGGGTTGGACATGTTAAATTAATATTTTTTTTACTTACGGGATGAATAAATTCTATTTTTCTAGAATGTAAATTTATACCGCCATCTTTATTACTTCTTTTAGATCCATATTTTAAATCCCCTTTAATGGAAGATCCAATCGAGCTAAGTTGACATCTAATCTGGTGGTGCCTTCCAGTTTTAAGGTTAATCTCTAATAAGCAATAATTATCTAAATGTTTTATTATTTTATATTCCAATATAGATTCTTTACTTTCCTTTACTTGTCTGGAATAACTAGTTGACTTATTATTTTTAGGATTTTTTTTGAGCCAACTATTAATTACACCTATTTCATTTTTAGGTATATTTTTAACTATAGCCCAATATGTTTTTTTTATTTCTTTATCAACAAGCATTTTGTTTAATCGTGTTAATGCTTTAGATGTTTTTGCAAATATAACTGCACCGCTTGTGGGCCTATCAATCCTATGAACAGTTCCAAGAAAAACATCACCAGGTTTTTTGTATTTAATCTTTATATATTTTTTTACGTAATCAAGAAGGGGAGTGTCACCAGTTTTATCACCCTGAACTATATCTCCACATCTTTTATTTATTATTATAATGTGATTATCTTCGTGGAGTATTAATAAATTATTTTCATTACTTCTAATATACATACATTGTAATGAATTTAATATTGCTCACTTGAGTTTGGAAAATCTTTACTTTTTACATCTGCACTATATTTAGATATTGCAGTACTCATTTGATCATACAAATTTAAATATCTTCTCAAAAATCTCGGATTAAACTCTTTTGTCATCCCAAGCATATCGTGAAGGACCAATACTTGACCATCAACATCACCACCCGCTCCAATACCTATTACAGGAATATTTAAGCTTTTTGAGATAACCTCTGCAAGTTTAGCTGGTATTTTTTCAAGAACTAGAGCGAAACAACCAAGTTTTTCTAACATTTTAGCATCTTCAACTAATTGTTTTGCTTCTTCCTCTTCCTTGGCTCTAACGGTGTATGTACCAAATTTATATATCGACTGAGGGGTTAAGCCTAGATGCCCCATAACTGGAATTCCTGCTTTAATTATTCTTTTAATAGAATCTTTAATTTCTTTACCACCTTCAAGTTTAACCGAGTGTGCTCCACTTTCCTTCATTATTCTTATTGCAGATCTAAGAGCTTCTTTTGAATCACTTTGATAAGTACCAAAAGGTAAGTCAACAACGACTAGTGATCTATTTACACCTCTTATTACTGATGAGGCGTGATATATCATTTGATCCAATGTAATTGGTAAAGTAGTTTCGTGACCAGCCATTACATTACTTGCGGAATCTCCAACAAGAATAACATCTATCCCGGATGTATCAACAATTTTGG
>Ga0209502_10001822_pt1 | contig 18720 bp, 17 predicted proteins | sample ArcticOcean_MG_C_10_FD_187442 | JGI IMG/M metagenome (GOLD analysis project Ga0209502, IMG submission 187442) | Marine microbial communities from western Arctic Ocean - ArcticOcean_MG_CB11_90 (SPAdes) (version 2) | ecosystem: Environmental > Aquatic > Marine > Oceanic | place: Arctic Ocean... | reverse complement strand
ACTAATATAAAAGGAATTATTTTATCAGGTGGACCATCAACTGTTATTGGGAATAAATTTCCAAATATACCTAAAGAAATTTATAATTTAAACATTCCTATATTAGGCATTTGTTATGGCCTACAACTAATAACAAAACATTTTAAGGGAAAGGTAAAAGTAAACATAAAAAAACGAGAATTTGGTAGAGCGCTTTTATTTAGATATAAAAACTCCCTGTTAACGAAAGGTTTTTTTAATAATAACAAATGTAAAGTTTGGATGAGCCATCAAGACTCAGTTCATAGTTTGCCAAAAGGATTTCAAAAAATTGCATCTACCAATGAATCTTCGATGACAATTATTGAAAATAAAAAAAAAAATATATATGGAATTCAATTTCACCCAGAGGTTACACACACAGAAAATGGAAATATTATTTTTAAAAATTTTGTTTTTAATATTTGTAAAGCAAAAAAACAATGGAAATTAGAATCTGAAAAAATAAGAATTATAAAAGAAATTAAGAATACTGTAAAAAAAGACAAAGTAATTTGTGCGTTATCAGGTGGTGTTGACAGTAGTGTAGTAGCCCTATTAATAAATAAAGCTATAGGAAAAAATTTAACATGTATTATGGTTGACACAGGATTAATGAGAAAAGATGAGTTTAAATCTACCTACAAAATTTTTAAAAATAAATATAAACTAAATGTTAAAATTATAAACGCGACCAAACTTTATTTTAAAAATCTTAAGAATATAGTCGATCCAGAAAAAAAAAGAAAAATTATAGGGAGGCTTTTTATAAAAATTTTTGAAAAAGAAGCAAAAAAAATTAAGAATGTAAAATTTTTAGCACAAGGTACTTTGTACCCTGACATAATAGAAAGTAGGTCAGTTACAGGAAGTAAATCTTCAAAAATTAAATCTCACCATAACGTTGGGGGTCTACCAAAAAAAATGAATTTAAAATTAATAGAACCTTTAAAAGAACTCTTCAAAGATGAAGTACGTTTGTTGGGTACTTCCGTAGGATTATTAAAAAGCATATCTAAAAAACACCCCTTTCCTGGTCCAGGCTTAGCTATAAGAATATTAGGTAACATTACATCTGAAAAAGTAAAAATGCTACAAGAGGCAGATCAAATTTTTATTGAACAACTCATTCAAAATAATTTATATGATAAAATTTGGCAAGCCTACGCAGCATTGTTACCTGTAAAAACTGTAGGTGTTATGGGGGATTCAAGGACCTATGAATATATCTGTTTATTAAGAGCTGTTGTTTCCGATGATGGAATGACAGCAGATTATTTTAGCTTTCCGAAATTTTTTTTAGATAAAATATCTAGTAAAATTATAAATGGCGTGAAGGGTATTAACAGAGTAGTCTATGACATAACTTCGAAACCACCGAGTACAATTGAACTTGAATAAAGTGAAAAAAAAAATTTTAAATATTTTAAAATCTAAAAATAAAAAAAAACTGGTTTGTTTAACAGCATACTCAAAGCCTTTCGCTCAAATACTTGATAAGCATTGTGATATTATTTTAGTAGGAGATTCTTTAGCCACTGCTATGTATGGAATGAAGAATACACATCAAGTTAGTTTAGAGACAATGATAAGGCATGGCATAAGTGTTAAATCTAATCTTACAAAAGCACTTTGTGTTGTTGACATGCCTATAAATTCGTACAAAACAATTAAACAAGCAAAAAAAAATGCAAGAATGATTTATAATAAAACTAAATGTGATGCAGTCAAAGTAGAATGTAACGGCAAAAACTACGATATAATAAAAAGTATAGTAAGCTTAGGTATACCTGTAATGGGACACATAGGATTTACACCACAATTTTATAAAAAATTTAAAGTACAAGGAATGTCTAAAAAAAATGCGCTCAAGTTATCAGAACAGGCGATAAAAAATCAAGAGGCTGGAGTTTTTAGCCTCGTATTAGAGTGCGTCAATGAATTAACAGCAAAGAAAATTACCAAAAAATTAAAAATACCAACTATAGGCATAGGTGCATCGGTACATTGTGATGGACAAATTTTAGTAACAGACGATATGTTGGGATTAAGTGGATTTTACCCTAAATTTGTAAAGAAATTTGCAAATCTGAATAATATAATTGAATTAGGAATTGAAAAATATAAAAAAGCAGTAATAAATAAAGATTTTCCTAACAAAAAGAATGCATTTTAATTCATGTCAAACGAAGCAATAAAAAAAAATTTCTTAGACCAGGCTGGATTTTTTTTAAAAAAAAAATTTAAAATTATCATTATTTTACTGATTGTTGGATTTATTTGCTTTAGTGGTTTTTTATTTTATAAAAATTTATCTGAAAAAAAAAATATCAAAATCTCTGAACAATATACACAAGCCTCAATTCTAGTAATGCAAAAAAAAATAAAAGAAAGTAAAATTCTACTAGTATCTATAGTAAATAAAGATCATAAATTTTATTCACCCTTGGCTCTATATCTTATAATTGATAATAATATTGAGAGCGATACTTCAAAAATAATAAATCTTTTTAATAGAATTTTGAAAAATAAATTAATTGATCAAGAAAATTTAAATTTAATCAAAATTAAGAAAGCTATTTATTTGATTAATATAGACAAAGAAAAACTAATCGTAGAAACACTTAACCCTATTATTAATTCTAATTCTGTGTGGAAAAATACAGCCATCAATTTAATCACAGAATATTTTTTATCAAAAAATCAAGGAATTAAAGCTCAAGAATATTTTAAACTACTAAATAAAAAGTCAAAAAAGTAGTCACTAATGAAGAATTTCATTTTAACCTTTGTTGCTTTATCGGCACTATCATGTTCGTTTGATAATAAGACTGGTATTTGGAAAGACGCTTCTGACATTCCAGTAAACAATCAAGAAGTTACTTCTATTGAAAAAAACAATAAAAAAATTAGATATGAAGATGTATTTACAAAAAGTAAAATGTTTGATGAAGAAAAAAATGCACCAAATGAGTTAATTTTTCAATTAGACAATCAATTCAAAACTAATAATTGGTTAGAACAATATGGAGACAAGACAAATAATGTTTCTAACTTTTCATATAGTGGGAACAAGACGCTTCTTTCAAAAAGTTCTAAATTGAGCAAACTTTCACTAAATAAAAATATAGTTTTCCATAATGATAGCCTAATAACTTTTGATCACAAAGGTAGAATTTTTATTTATTCATTAAAGCTTAGAAAAAAAATATTTGAATATAATTTTTACAAAAAAAGCTATAAAAAATTTAAAAAAAAAATTTATCTAGTAGTAAATAATAATGTTTTGTATGCAGCAGACAATCTTGGCTATCTTTATGCTATTGATTTAAATAATAAATCTCTGATATGGGCAAAAAATTACGGTATTCCTTTTAGATCTAACATCAAAATTGTCGATGAACAAATTTTATTAGCTACCCAAGACAACATAATATATTCAATTAATTTAAAAACAGGAGCGTCAAACTGGCAATTTGCAACTAATCAAACTTTTTTAAAATCTGATTTTCATAACAATTTTGTTATTGATAAGCCTAAAGAAAATTTATTTTTTTTAAATACTAGTGGTGAACTATATTCTATTAATTATGCTAATAAAAAAATTAATTGGATGTTAAATTTCAGAGGCTCAGCTTTACCTGGGGATACAAGATTGTTTTTAAGTCAGCCAATTATAGTAAAAAAAGATAATTTAATTGTCTCCACGGAAGAAGCTATATCGCACTACAACACAATTACCAGTATCAGAACTTGGTCTTTCCCCTCCAAAGTAATTTTAAAACCTATTATAACTAGCAACTATACATATATATTTACTTCCAACGATTTATTAATATGTCTCTCAAATAAAACTGGAGATGTTTTGTGGTCAAAAAATATTTTCAACGATATAAGAGAAAAAAAGACAATTAATAAAATTGGAAAATTTCATGACCTTAAAATAGCAAATAATGAGCTTAATCTTTTCTCTAAAAATGGTTACTTGTTATCTTTCAACTATGCTAACGGAGATCTTGAGTATATTAAAAAAATTAGTAAGAATGGTATTAGCTCTGAAGCAGTTTTTGTCAAAGATAACATGTATCTGCTAGATAATAATAATAGATTGTTAAAATTTAATTAGTTAATTACTTGATTTAGAGCTCAATAGAGACAACTGGGTAATTTTTCCTTGTCCCAGTAAATCTGTAGGTTTTACAGGGTATTCCCCAGTGAAATAGTGATCGCTTAATTGTGGATACAATTTGTTTCTCTCTTCAAAACCTATTGCTTTATATAATCCCGATAAGCTCAAAAATTTTAATGTTTTAGCACCGATGTAGTCACACATTTCTTGATTTGTTTTTTCGCTAGCTAATAATTCTTTCCTGGTAGGCATATCAACCCCATAAAAGTCTGGATAAAGTATTTCAGGGCATGCAATTCTTACATGCACTTCTTTAGCTCCAGCATCATAAAGCATTTTAACTATTTTGAGACAAGTGGTGCCTCTAACTAATGAGTCATCAACTAAAATTATATTTTTATTTCTTACCAGTGTTTGAGTGGCATTTAATTTTAATTTAACACCAAAACTTCTAATACTTTGTGTGGGTTCAATAAAAGTTCTACCTACATAGTGATTTCTTATAAGACCTAATTCAAAACTTTTTTTTGAATATTGACTATAACCAAGCGCAGCAGGCACACCTGAGTCTGGAACTGGAACTACTAAATCTGCTACGATATCAGTTTCTTTAGCAAGTTCTTCTCCCATTTTTTTTCTATATTCATAAGCACACTGGTTGTTGAGTAAACTATCTGGTCTAGCAAAATAGATATATTCAAATGCATCCGGTCTTGCTTTCTTAGCCGGAAACGGTTTTAAGCTATTTAATTTGCCATTTTCAATTACTACGATTTCTCCATTTTCAACTTCTCTTACAAATTTAGCACCTACAATATCTAATGCACATGTTTCAGAAGCAAAGATAAATGCATTTTTCAGTTTCCCAATTACAAGTGGTCTGATACCTAAAGGATCTCTTATGCCAATTAATTTTTTATTAGTCATCATGACTAAAGCATAAGCACCTTGTATTTGAAATAATGCGTCAATGATTTTATCTGCCATTTTATTTCTTTTAGATTTTGCAATCAACTGAACTATAGTTTCAGTATCACTTGTTGTTCTAAAAATAGCACCATCTTTAACTAGGTTATTTCTAAGTAGTATGGCGTTTGTTAAATTTCCATTGTGAGCTAAACTCACCCCACTAGAATATAAATCGGCAAAAAAAGGCTGAATATTCCTTAAAGAAACCTCCCCAGTTGTAGAATATCTATTATGACCTATGGCAGATGCCCCAGGTAATTTTTTTATTACATCAGGATTTGTAAAGTGATCACCAACTAAACCTTGTCTCTTTTCTAGGTAAAATTTTTCTCCATCAAATGATGATATGCCACAACCTTCTTGACCTCTATGTTGTAAAGCATGTAAGCCAAGTGCCACTAAAGCCGAAGCATCTTCATGGTCTGAAACACCAAAAACACCACATTCTTCTTTTGGTTTGTTTAATTTAAATTTTTTCAATTTTTTCCTTAGTCTCTATAACATCTTTATAACTTGGAAATTCATCGTTAAGTAAATCGCTACCTTTTTTAATTACATCAAAAGAAAATGCATCTATTGTTGATATACCCCATTTTTCGTATGGATAAAACCAGTTAAATATTAAAAAAAGACAAACTGCAACGACGTAACCTTTGAAAGCTCCGAAGAGTATACCAAAAGATTTATCTACAGAACCAACCCCTGTCCAAGTTACTGTTCTGCCAATAGCTTTTCCTAAAATAATAGTAATAAATAAAGTTATAGTAAACACAAAAACACCAATACCAACATTGTTTATAAAATCAGATTCAATGAAACTGCTTACCCAAGGTTGTAATTTAGGAACGAACATTATTGTTGCCACAATAGAAACCAACCATTTTAAAGAAGAAAGAAAGCTTAATGAGAAGCCATCTGTAAAACATTTGATAATATTGTATAAAATAACCAGTATGAAGATAACATCAAAAATTAAGATATCATCTTTTATAAATTCAATAAAATTATTCATTTCCGAAAGGCTTTAGAACTAAAATTAACTTTGGCAAAAGAGTTAGCACAGAAATCAAAGCCAAAAGCATTGCTATGCCAGTGAAGACACCAAAATAAATTGTTGGTATAAAATTAGACAGAACTAAAATAGAAAATCCAAAAACAATAGTAATAGAAGTATTAAGTATAGCTACACCAACAGTATTATGACATCTGTCAACTGTTTGGTTATAGTTCTTTATCTTCTCAAATTCCTCTTTGAATCTATAAATATAATGAATGCTATTATCTACTGCTATACCAATAGTTATAGCAGCAATAGTGATAGTCATCATATCTAATGGAATCCCAAGAAGACCAATAATTCCCAGAATAAAAAATGCAGCAATAAAGTTGGGCACAACCCCAATAAAAGAAAGCATTAAATTTCTAAAAAGAATTAAGAACATGAATGAAATTCCAATCATAACAACACCTAAAGTTAAAATTTGAGATTTAAAAAGACTTTGAAGTAAATTATTAAAAAGAATCACAACACCTGCTAATTTATACTCATCTTTTGCTAATCCTATCTCAGTTATCAATTCACTTTTTATTTTATTAATCAGATCATTTCTTCTAAGGTCTTTTGTGGAATCTTTAATTCTAACACTAATTCTAGCTTCGTTATCTTGTACCGATATATAAGGAGAAATGATTTCTTTTCTAATCTCCTCCGGTATCTTGCTATACAAAACTCCAGTCTCTAAAGTTTCAAGTTTGTTGCCAGTCAAGTCCTCCGCAACTCTTATAATAGAACCAAAAGACATGACCTTTCCTATTTCTGGTAAAGAATCTAAATAATCATGTACTTTTAAAATTTTATCTATTTTATTTCTTGTAAACCAGTATTTCGAAGAGTCTTCTTTATTGTCTTGATTATCATCATCCCATTCTGAAAATTCATCATCTTTTTCTATCTTTTCTTTTTTATCAGGAAATTTTAAAATAACATCTAAAGTAGTAGTGCCACCTAGCTTATCATCAATAAGTTTCATGCCTTTATAAATCTCAGTTTTTTTATCAAAATAATTAATAAAACTATTTTCTACTTCTAGTTTTGAAATACCAAAAACACTTAAAGCTATAACAATCAAAGCAGAACCAAATATGATAGAAGTATTATTTTTAGTGAAATTGCTAAGCGCATTTGTTATTTTAGATTCGCCTTCTTTTTGATTTATAGAATCATCGATATTGCTAAATATATTGAGAAGTGCAGGGATCAAAGTAAATGTTATTACTACGGAAACAATAAGCCCTAAAGTCATCATCCATCCAAAATCAATAATGGGCTTGATACCGCTAAAAATTAAAGACAAAAAGGCGCAAATCGTAGTTAATGCAGTGTAAAGTATTGGTAAAAACATTTTACTACTAGCTTCATAAACTGCTTCTTTAACACTAAAATTTTCAAACTCCTTTTTAACTTGTAAAAACCTGACAGTTATATGGATATTCATAGCCATATTTAGTATCAACATTAAAGCAATAAAATTTGAAGAAATTACAGTAACTTTCCAGCCAAGCAAACCTAAAACTCCGACCATTGTACCCACAGAAAAAGCACAACCTAATAACGGTATAACAACTAATTTAATTTTCTTAAAAATAAGCCATAGAGTAATAATGATAAATAGAAACACTCCCACACCAAAAACAACAATATCACTTTGAACAAATGACATCATATCATCCGTTATCATTGGCAACCCACCTAAATGTATCTGTGCATTTTCACCATATTTTTTAATTACCTCTCTAATTTCAGTAATATTTTGATGGTTTTTTTGATTATATAAACTTCTGTAAGAATCATATTTTTTGTTAAAGATTTCTCTATTTTTTTTTTGTGAGTTATTTAAATTTCCTTCTAGCTCTAGATTAAAATAATTGTTTTTAGTTTTTATGAGTTCATTTAATTTTTTATCTTTTTTTAAATAAACGACTACACCTGAGGTTTTACCATCCTTGCTAATAACATAGTCTCTATAAATAGGACTGTTAAGAATTTCTTCAAAACCTTTCTCTTTATCTACTTCTGGATATGACAAGGTCTTATAATTTTTTAACCTTTCCATTAAAGGTTCATCGCTATTTTTAAAAAGCGGAACGTCAACTACAGTAATTACACTATCAACCCACCCAAGCTTATCTATTTTTGATTTTAGAAACTGGAGGTTGATAATTGTTTCTTCATCAGTGAAGCTTAATACTGGCGTATAAGTAAGAACAAGAAAATCTTTAGACCCATATCTTTCGCTGACCTCTCTTAAATACTTTAAATCTTTGTCACTCTCTAATAATAAGGAATCAGACGATGCATCCAACTGAAAGTCTTTTGAATGATAGAGAAAAAAAGATAAAACACAGCAAACTAAAATAATAGAAGTTTTTGAGAAATCAATAATTAATGTTTTATAAATTTTGCCAAACATGACTTAAGTTGAGATATACCTTAAATTATAGATAACTAAAGTATTAATTTTTAGGCAAATCTTTAAATTTAGTGTACATGCCTTCAAATTCCACATGAACAGTGCCAGTAGACCCATGTCTGTGTTTTCCAATAATAAGACTAGCTAAACCATGAATGTCACTCATTTTTGATTGCCATTCAGCATGTTCAATAGATCCTTGTTTAGGTTCTTTTTTTTCAAGATAATATTGTTCTCTATAAACGAACATTACAACATCAGCATCTTGTTCAATAGAACCTGATTCTCTAAGATCAGACAATTGTGGAATTTTATCATCTCTCTGCTCTACAGCTCTCGACAATTGAGATAGAGCTATCACGGGAACATTCAGTTCTTTCGCAAGAGCTTTTAAGCCTTGAGTAATTTCTGAAATTTCTTGAACCCGTCCATCCATTCTATTTGTATTTGTTTTCATTAATTGAATATAATCGACAACAATTAATTTTAATCCAAACAATCTTTTAATTCTTCTCGCTCTATTACTTAGTGTTGAGATTGCAATAGCTGGTGTTTCATCTATATAAAGAGGCAGATCGTATATATTTCTTGATGCTTCAATATAACGATTTAATGTTTCTTCTGTTGCTTTACCCGTTCTTATTTCATGAGAAGAAATTCTAGCTTGCTCAGATAAAATTCTAGTTGAAAGTTGTTCTGAAGACATCTCTAAAGAAAAAAAAGCAATTGAACCTTTTTCATTCTTTTCTTGAATAGTTTTTGCAGCATGATACGCAATATTAGTAGCAAGAGCTGTTTTACCCATCGAAGGTCTTCCTGCTATGATGACAAGATCAGATTTATGTAGACCGCCTAATTTTTCATCTAAATCAGTCAAACCAGTAGGAACACCCACAATACCATATTCGCTCTTCATCGCCAAAGTAGCCATTTCAATGGTTTGATCAATTGCTTGATTAAATTTTAGAAAAGTTTGCGAAAAATTTCCTCTTTCAGCCAAATCAAATAATGATTTTTCCGCATCTTCAATTATATCCTCTCCCGTCTTTTCTACTTGCTCATCTTTTGCCTGATCTTCGATCCCATCAGAGATAAATATTAATTCTCTTTTCACATACATTTCATGAATTATTTTTGCGTAATCTATTGCCTGTTTTGTAGATGAAGAAAATCGTGTTAGCTTTACTAGATAATCGACCCCTCCAACATCACTTAATCCAGAGTCATTCTCAAAATAGTTTTTTAATGTAATAGGATTAGCTATCATTCCTTTATTATTTAAATTTTCAATTACTTCATAAATTTTTCGATGTATTGGGTCAAAAAACTTACCAGCATTTATAATGTTAGAAATTTCATCAATAATATCGTTATTAACTAAAACAGAACCCATTAAAGATTGTTCAGCTTCAATATTTGAGGGCAGTTTAATTTCTTTTGGACTGTTGATACTAAGTTTAACTTTTTCCATTTGAAATATAATAGATAAAGCAAATTTAATAGAAACTTAAAAGTTACACACTTTTTTTTCTACCTGTGGAAAAATATGATTTAAATAGAGTCTATTTTATCGACTTGTAAATTAACGATGGCAGTAACTTCAGCGTGAAGATTTACATTAATTTTGTATTTACCAACTTGAATAATTTCCTGTCTTAGATCTATTTGAGAAGGGTTTATTTCAACTTTTAGAATGTCTTTAAAGGCGCTAGATACTTCTTTTGGTTTTATCGAACCATATAGCTCACCATTTTCTTTAGACTCTTTGTTAAATTTTATAGTTTTGTTAGAAATTTTATCAGCAATTTCGTTAAATAGTTTTTTTGATTCCTCATTTTTTTTATTTAGTTCTGTTTTTTTCTTACTTACAAAGTCAATATTTTCTTTACTAGCTCTTAAAGCCTTACCTTGTCTTAAAAGATAATTTCTTCCAAAACCATTTTTTACTTCCACTTGGTCTCCAATTTTACCAAGTTTCATAATATTTTCTAATAGTATAACTTGCATAATTAAATAAGACCTAAAATCTTTGCTTTTTTTATTTCACTTGTTAATTTTCTTTGCTTATTTTGAGACACTGAAGTTATTCTTGAAGGCATAATTTTATCTGTATCAGAGATGTATCTTCTAAGTAATTTTATATTTTTATAATCAACAATTGGAGCATCCTTACCAGATAAAGGACAATTTTTTGAAAACCTTGAGTCTGATTTTTGAAATAAACTAAGTTTATTTAAAGGGTTTTGTGGTCTCTTATTAAATTTTTTATTATTTTTTCTTTTCATTGCTTTCCTTCTCTCCGAAGTATTCTGTCTCTGTGTCTAACTTTTTGTATTTTACAGTCAGATACCTAAGCAAAGAGTTGTCAATTATACTATTTTTTTTTATCTCTTCTAAAGTTTTGTTTTCAGCTTTAAATTTGTAGTGAATATAAAAGCCTTTATTATAGGTTTTTATTTTTTTTGCAAAACTTAATAGTCCCCATTTTTCTACTTTTATAATTTCACCTGCCGTATCAGTAATGATATCTTTATATTTTTTTTCAATCTTTTCCAATTCAGGCGTAGAAATGTCTTGTTTTGCTATTATTGTATGTTCGTAAAAACTCATTGTACAATCATTATTGTTTATTTATTAAAAGAACGGTTTTATACTATTATAAATACGTCAATTCAATACTAATAATGTTATAAAAAAACCGTTTATACAAATGAAAGCTATATTATTTCCAGGTCAAGGTTCACAAATAGTAGGTATGGGAAGTGAATTTTATAATAATTTTTCAAGTGTTAAAAATATTTTTTTAGAAGCTGACGATATAGTTAACTTTAAATTATCTAAGATCATTCTTGAAGGACCAGTAAATGAACTTAAACTTACACAAAATACTCAGCCTTCAATACTCTTAGTTAGTTATGCAATTTTTACTGTATTAAAAAATGAGTTTAATTTTAGTTTAAAAAAAATAAAATATTTTGCAGGTCATTCACTAGGTGAATATAGTGCTTTACTTTGTGCAAATGCAATAAACTTTAAAGATGCTCTACATTTACTTTTTGAAAGAGGAAAAGCAATGCAACAAGCTGTGCCTGTTGGTCAGGGTGGAATGCTTGCTGTTCTTGGTGCAACAGTTGATGAAATAAATAATTGCATATCTCAACTCAAAAACAAAAGTGTATGTGAAATTGCGAATGACAATGCAGAAGGTCAAATTATTATAAGTGGTAATATTCAGGCAATAGAAGAACTAAAAAACATTTTAAGAGAAAATAAAAAAAAAAGTATTTTACTTCCGGTCAGTGCACCCTTTCATTGTTCGCTTATGAATCCCGCTGCTCTTAAGATGAAAATAAAAATTGACAATACAGATTTTAAACAACCAGATTATGAAATTATAAGCAATGTTACTGCACGTCCAACAGACAATCCTGAAGATATCAAAAATTTATTAGTCCAACAGATTTACTCAAAAGTTAGATGGAGAGAAAGCATACTTTTTATGAATGAAAAAAAAGTTAATGATTTTATTGAAATTGGACCAGGTAAGGTTTTAACTAGTTTAGTTAAAAGAATATCACCTAATAGTAATTCCTTTAGTATTAATTCAATAGATGATATTAAAAATTTAAATTATGAATCTTGAAAATAAAAAAATATTAATTACTGGTGCTACAGGTGGCATAGGCTATAGCCTAGTAAAAAAGTTTCATGAACTAGGTTCTTTGGTATTAGCAACAGGTACAAATCAAGAAAAATTAGATAAACTAAAAAATGAATTTAAAAACATTCATATCAAGCAGTTTAAATTGGATGAACATTCAAAAATAGAAGAATTTATCAATGCTTGTCACATTGATCTTGGGGGTTTAGATGTCTTAGTTAATAACGCTGGTATAACATCAGACAACCTTTCTATTAGACTGGCAGACGAAAATTGGAAAAAAGTAATTGACATTAACTTAACGTCTACTTTTTTGATGTGTAAACATGCCGTAAAAAAAATGTTAAAAAATAAATATGGAAAAATTATTAATATCACTTCTATCGTTGGTCACACAGGAAACTTAGGACAAGCTAATTATGCAGCTTCCAAAGCGGGAATAGTCGGGTTCTCTAAAAGTCTAGCTATTGAATATGCAAAAAAAAAAATTAATATCAACTGTATATCTCCTGGTTTTATAAAAACAGAAATGACAGATAAAATTAACGATGATTTCAAAAAGTTACTTATAGCCAAAATACCAAGTGGAGACCTAGGATCTGGTAAAGATATCGCTAACTGTGCTGCTTTTCTGTCATCAGATATGTCAGACTACATCACGGGTGAGACTATCCACGTTAATGGCGGTATGTATATGGCTTGACAATTATTGTTAATAATTTAAAAAACAATTCAATCATTAACCGAAAAATAGGAATTTAAATGTCAGATGTTAGCACAAAAGTTAAAAAAATAGTCGCAGACCACCTTGGTGTTGAAGAAGAAAAAGTCACAAATGAAGCAAGTTTTATTGATGATTTAGGAGCGGATAGTTTAGACACAGTAGAACTAGTTATGGCTTTCGAAGAAGAATTTGGTTCTGAAATCTCAGATAGTGAGGCAGAAAAAATATTAACAGTTGGCGATGCAATTAAATTTATCGAAAGTAAATCTAGTAATTAATTTTTATTCTAAATATGAGTAGTATGACTTCCTATGATGGAAGCGTAATGGTAATTTTATCCTCTCCGTCGGGTGCCGGCAAAACAACATTAGCAAAAAAAATTCAACAAAGATTTTTAAATTTTAAAATATCTGTTTCTCACACGACAAGAAAACCAAGATCAAACGAAGTAGAAGGTATTGATTATTTTTTTGTTGACCATGAAGAATTTAAAAAACAAATTATAAAAAATCAATTTTTTGAACACGCAAAAATATTTGACAACTACTACGGTACATCAAAAAATTCAGTTAATTCACTTTTAGAAAAAAATAACGATATTTTATTCGACATAGATTGGCAAGGCACTCAACAATTATCTAAATTTAAAGAACTTAATTTAATTAAAATATTTTTATTACCACCTAATAAACAAGAGTTAGAAAAAAGGTTAATTCAAAGAAATCAAGACAAAACAGATGTAATATCAAAAAGACTTAAAGCTTATGATGACGATATCTTTCATTGGGCAGATTATGATCATGTAATAATTAATGATAATTTAGATCATTGTTTTTCACAGATAGAAAAAATCATTTCAGTTGCAAAAAAAATTAATAATTAAATTTCTTTTTCAAAATATTCAGTAATTTTATAATATTCTTTTTCAGAAACTTTATTTGGACGTAAATTCAAGTTTATATTTATTTTTTCTGCAATCAAAGCAGGCTTATCAAACAATGTTTTAAAAGCTTTATTGATCATTTTTCTTTTTTTTGAAAAAAAAACATGAGTAACTTTTTCTAGATTTGAAATATCCTTAACTTTAAAATCTTTATTTATAATAGGTTTGAAAATTAGAACAGTTGACATAACTTTCGGCACTGGATAAAAACTATTTGGTGAAACGTCAAAGTGATCAGTAATATTTAATCTTGCACTAGTTAAGACAGATAATCTGCCAAAAGATGGAGATGAATATTTTGACAATATTTTATCAGCAACTTCTTTTTGAAACATTAAAATTAATTTTTTATATTTAGGTAGCCATTTTTTAAATTTAATTAATTTAGCTAATATTTGAGAGGATATATTATAAGGTAAATTTCCAATTACTATAGTATCTTTTTTTAATTCATTTTCTAAATCAAACTGCATAATATCATTATTAAAAATATATATTTTTTTATTATCTTTAAATTTTTTTTTTAAAGAATCTGACAAAGAGCGATCCTTTTCTATTAAAATTAAACTTTTAGGATCTTGTTGAATTATTTGGGTAGTTAAATTTCCTGTACCCGGGCCAATTTCAACTATATTATTATTTCTAATATCTACATGCTTTAACATTTTGTTAATAATATTATTATCTATTAAAAAATTTTGTCCTAAAGACTTTTTGGGTTTAATCATTAATTTTATTTAAAAAATTAATTGCAGTTATTAAGCTTTGAGGATTAGCTTTATTTGAGCCTATTATATCTTGAGCCACACCGTGGTCTGGAGATATTCTCAAATAATTTAAACCCAAAGTAATATTGATTGCGTCATAACCATAAAGTGCTTTAAAAGCAGCTAAAACTTGATCATGATACATTCCTACAATTACATTAAAATTAATCTTTTTTTGATTGTTAAAAATTGTATCAGCTGGAAAAGGACCTTTAATATCAACACCCAATTTACATAATTTTTTGACTGCGGGTAATATAGTCTTATTTTCTATAGAATCTCGACGGTTTTCACTGTTATGAGGGTTTAAACCCAATATAGCTATTCTGGGTTTCTCTTTAAATAGCTTAAAATAAGAAGCGTTCAATGTCAGCACTTTGCTTGTTATTAATTTAGTGTTAATTTTATTGGTAACATTTTTTATCTCCAAGTGTGTAGTTAAAGGAACGACAGCTAATCTTTTATTATAGATCATCATTACTTCTTTTTTATTTGTTCTATTTTTTTTTGCCAAGTATTCAGTCACACCTAAAAACTTTCTGTTAAAAATAGCTTTATTTATTGGTGCATTAATAAATCCCTTAATTTTTTTTCTAGATGCTAAATTGTGAGCAACATCTAAACTTTTAAGAATATAGTTTCTAGATATGATGTCATTAATTTTAAAAGGTGATTTAAACTTTAAAGGTATATTTAAAATGTTAAGCGTTGTACTTTTTTTTATTTCTTTAATGTCATCAATTTTTGAAATTGGAATAGTATATTTTAACCTATTTAATTGTTGTTTTAAAAGCTGATAATTACCAATAACAAAAAAATTTTTTTTTTTTTTAAATTTTTTCCAAGCTTTTGATATAATTTCAGAATTAATACTATTTGGCTCACCCGCAACTATACAAAATAAATTTTTCATAAAAAATCTATTGTTATTGTATTTTCTAAGTTTGAAAAATGTGATCTAGAAAATAAATTTAATTTTTCTTCTTTTTTTTGAATTATAATTTTTTTTTTTATTTCACCAGCATTAATTTCTTTTTTAATATTTCTAATTTTGTCGATTTTTAAAATTGAGATAGAATCATCGTTAATTATCGGTGATGATATTTCATCTAGCTTAAGTACCTGAACTTGTTCCAAGTATTTTTTAGATAAATTTTTCTTAAGAAACCATCCAATAGCTCCACCATTCTGCGAAGAAGGGGCTATACTAAATTTTCTAGCAGCTTTATCAAATCCTTTTTTTTTGATAATTTCTAAAATCTCACTGAGTTTAGCTTCATTGAATTCTATTTTTGAAATTTCTATTTCTGACAAATAGTATTCATTTTTTTTAGTTTTTTCTATTTTTTCTATTTCATTTTCTACGTCCACTATATTAATATTAATTTGATTCTTATATATATTATAAATTAAAGTATTCCATATAAGCTCAACTTTACGTTTTTCTAGAAATAAGCTGTAATTTATTTTATTTAGTTTAAAAATTTTTCTTAAACCATCCAGATTTGTATTAAATGATTTCGCTACAGATAGTTCGTATTCTTGTAAATCTTTTTTGTTGTAATCAGTTATTTCAAATTTTTCATTTTCACTTTTTTTAATCGTGAGGTTTAGTAAACTTTTAATTGCGGAATTTTTACTATTATTAATATTTTCTTGAGTAACATCTTGCTTATTAATTATTAAACTTGTTAGTATTTCATTCTGAATATCACTTGTAGTTACTATTGCATCTCCAACTTTTACTACAATTTTATTTTCAATTTGAGAATTTAAAACAGAAAAAACAAAAATATTTGAAAAAATGCATATACTAAAAAACGTTAATATTTTGCTCTTCATCTAGATAATCCAGGGGTATTGATATCTGCAAATGGTCTTATAGATATAGTGAACATCAAAGTATTAGCAGGTTCAATATCTCTATCTGTATAAAACTCTCTCCGATATGCAATACCAGCTTTCAAACAATCATTAATATAATTGTAGCTTAAATTATAAAATTCAGCAGAACTAGATAACAAATTTCTTTTTGATGTAACGCTAAGTTCAGTTGAATTATTTAATTTTAAATCTATTCCTGACTCAATAAATTCTTGATTTCCGACATGGTTTCTTTCTTGCAGATATTTTATATTAAATTTTGCCTTGTCTGTAAAAAATGTTGAGCCAATCTCATGGTAATTAAAAGTTTTATAGTTTTGGTCTAAAGAAAAATTATAATCGAAATCAATTTTATCACTAATACTATATTTAGTTTCACCCACAACATCAGAAAATTTTTGATCTAAAGAAGTACTGGATGGTATGTCCATATTTTCTTTCTCACTGATTACTTGACCTGCAGAAAATGAAAATATTTGATCTCCAATAATTTTTTTATTTAATTTATTTTTTTTATATTCAAATCCTAGTGACGTACTTAAGCCAGTTTCAATTATATCAAATTTATCAACCTTATTTAAATTAAATAAATTTCCATAATTAAGTTTACCTTCCTCAACATCTCTCATATGACCTGGTGCATATCTCACAAGTAACTTAGGAGTTAAAGAGTGAAAATACTCATTAATAAAATCTTTTTTATACAAACCTAATTTTGTAAAATATCCTAAAACTGTATGCAATTCCGCATTTTTATTTTTATTTTTATATTCTTTTGTATTGCTGGCTTCATAATTTACAGCTTTAATTTTACCCTCAAAATAATTTTCTAGTCCAAATTTACTAAGCCATTTATTTGATTTCCAATTAAAATTATTTACTAGAAAATTAGTTTTTTTGTTAGTCTCATAATTTCTAACTCTTATATTAGATTCTAAATCAACAAACCCATATTTTTCACTAGTTAAAATATTTTTTTCTATAGTCAGAGGTAAAAGATATTCATATCTCGAATGACCTTGCTTATTCATATCTTCAAAAACACTTGGTGTTAAACCAAAATAAAAATCTTTATTCTGGTAATTAAAATTGATTGTGTTTTCTAAAACGCTTTGATTTTTATCAACTAGATAACTATCAATATCGTAAATTTTAAAATAAGTATCATTAGATACCTTTTGTAAACTTACTTCTAAATCGCTATTTTTTTCATTTTGTTTTAAAAAATTCATATTAAATTTAGAAAAAAAATGAGCACGGCCACCACTAGTTTTTGTATTTTCTTTTTTTTTGTAGCCTTGCGTGTATCCGCTATCAACAATTAAAAAAGAATTTCTAAAGTCTTGCCTATACTCTGCTAACAAAAGTGGTTTTTCATTGGTGTATAATTTGGGGGTTAATGTAAGATCTTTGTCTTTAGCTATATTCCAGAAGTAAGGAGTGCTAAATCCAGAACCCAATGTTGAGTTCGTTGATATAGTAGGTGCTAAAAGTCCAGATTTTCTTTTTACAGTTGGGTCAGGATGAGAAAATATTGGAGAAAAAAAGATTGGAAAATCGTAAACTTTCAACACCACATTTTCATAATATATAGTTTTTTTTGCGAGATCGTGCTTAATTTTTTTAGATTGTAACGTCCACGGAGGGCATTTATCAGCACCTCTATTTTTACAATAAGTAAAAATACCTTTATCAAATGTATTTATGTTTTTAGACAAGGACATAGAGTTTGCAAAAAACCTAGGCTCATTACTATCATCTATTAAAATATCATCTTGTTTCAAAAAAGCCTTTATGTCCGATCCTACAATTTTTTTTTGTTTTTCATCTATATAAATTTCAGAAAAATTATAGTTGTTATTATTTATGTCAAATACTTTAATATTTCCTTTCGAAAAAAAAATTCCAGTTGAAATAGCGTAGTTGAACATATCGACAAAAATTCTATTACCATCTTTATCTGTTATTTGAGTTTTATAATCAGAACGTATTATTTTATTAATATTATCAAATATTACGTTTGAACTTAATACCTCATAATCACCAGAGGTTATAATTTTTGTATCTCCAGCAGTTTCTACCAATTGTTTGAGTCTATCATATTTTGAGTACTCAGAAAAAAGCTTATTACCTTTTTTATCTTTTATGCTTACAT
>Ga0209502_10001820_pt1 | contig 18730 bp, 16 predicted proteins | sample ArcticOcean_MG_C_10_FD_187442 | JGI IMG/M metagenome (GOLD analysis project Ga0209502, IMG submission 187442) | Marine microbial communities from western Arctic Ocean - ArcticOcean_MG_CB11_90 (SPAdes) (version 2) | ecosystem: Environmental > Aquatic > Marine > Oceanic | place: Arctic Ocean... | reverse complement strand
TCGCGCGCGGGCGAGCCGCCGCCGCGGCGGCCGCCGCGGCGCCCGCGGTTCCGGGGCTGAACAAAGTATCGCGACCCGCCGGGATGGCGGCGTCCATGTTGCGAATGTGACGTGCGGTGTTTTTTTTGGGAACAGGGGGGCGGGGGGGGTGAAGCGTGCGGTTGTATTGTAAGTATTGTTTCATTGGTCATAAGTACGCCCCGCTAAACTCCTCTACGCCCTGCCCGCCCGCGCCATCTCCGCGCGTTCGATTAAAAAAAACATTGTTTCATCGGTCGCCCTGCTAAACCCCTCTACGCCCTGCCCGGCGCCGCCATCTCCACGTGTGTCTCCATCTCCAGTGCCTTGACGAACAAAGGCTTCCCTTGTCGTTCTTTGCGCACCACGTACCCTGTGAACCCGCACAAACAGAGCAACACCAGCGCGAACGGCACGGCGACGGCGGCGGCTACGTTTACCGCGATTCCGTCCGACCCGCCCCCCCCCCGGGAGTTGATTTGCGCGTAGTTCACCTCGCCGCAGGTCAGGCCCATGAACCCGAACGCACAGGTACACGCCGTGTTCGCGGAGTTACACACGCCGTCGTTCTGGCAATACACGTCCCCGTCGTCGTCGCACCTCACCACGTTCAAGACTTCACAATTCTTTCCCCCCTGGTTGTACCTGCAATTGCACGGTTTGTTTTCGTCGCTGCCGAAACAAACACCGCCGTGCAAACAAAACCCATCCGTAAGCATGCACTGCTCCACCATGTTCGCCACGTCGCACCTGAATCCTGAGTACTCAGCCGGGCAGACGCACCCGGGGCCGGGAATCGCGCAGGTTCCGTTGTTGTCGCAGAAGAACCCGCCGCTGCACCGCGTGACCGCGTTGGAACACCCCGACCCGGAGAAATCCCGCGGGCACGCGCAGGTTTCCTGGTGATCAGGGGGGTTGCACGTCCCGCCGTTTATGCACTGCGGAGGGGGGACAATGTTAGGAAGCGGTGGAAACAGGTGAGCGGCTGCGCCGTGGGAAGTTGATGTTGGGAAGTTTCGGACGGGGATGGTGGGTGCGTCGAAAAGAAAAAAGCTACTGGCATGGGTCCCGGCGGCGGTGCTCATACAAAAAAGCGAACAAGAATTCCCCATGAACTCGGCGCATTCGCACCGGAGGGATGTAAGAGGTATATTGGTTGTTGAATCACAGCAGCGCCGCCGGGCGGAAAAGGCATAGGGGTGGGGCGAGCGGATTCAGGTTGATCCGAAAAAGCGATCCGAAAAAGCGACTCGACGGTGAATGACGCACCCCGTGTCCCGCGCGGTCGCCGGTGCACCGGTCGCAGGTCACGCTGTCTGGGATATCGTCGCAATCCAGCGCGTGCGCCGAAACGAACGACGCCGCGATCAGCGTCGCGAGCAACGCGAATCGACGCGTCATCTAGGAGAGGCGCGATCAGATCTGTTGGACCGCCGCCAACAGAGTCGCCACTACGTCACACGACGCCTTTTCCGTCGCAATTTACTGACACCTTTGGGGGAGTCTATGAAACCACCATTTACCGACGATCAACGTGATCGCTAACCAACAACTTGATCGCTAACTTGATCGATGCACTTCGTTCAGTCGACATCTCTCGGACCCAAAAGACCGATGTGGTTCCCCATCCCCGCACACCACACGTCGTCGCGGTGCCGCACGCGTCGTGGCCGTTCCCGCGCTGTTACGTCTCGATCGGAAACGCGAGCGGTGACGAACGTTTGGGTTGTGACGAAGGTTCGCTGGTTCCACGGAAGGAGCGGTATACGCGGTCGTTGGATACGCACGCGGTGACGGCGTGGGGATCGTGATTGCACAGGAAATTAGGGCCCCGTCTCGGTACGGTCAGGTGCACGACGCTACGACACTCCCCGACACAAACGTGACCCCCCAACATGAAGCACGGCAGCACGTTCCGCAAGCTCGGCAGGGACAGCGCGCACCGGTGGGCGATGATGCGCACGATGGTGACGCAGCTCATCGAACACGAGCGCATACAAACCACGGTGGCGAAGGCGAAGGAGTTGCGCAAAATCGCGGATCGGGTGGTGACTTATGCGAAACGCGGTACGTTGTCCGCGCGAAGACGCGCCACCGCGGTGGTGCGCACGGATGCGGCAGTGCAGAAACTGTTCACGGAACTCGCGGAGCGGTACAGCGGAAGAGCAGGGGGGTTCACTCGAGTGCTTCAAACCGGCCAGCGCAGTAGCGACAGCGCGCAGATGGCGTACATCGAGTACGTGGATCGCGAAGGCGAGTTGCGGCCGGCGCGGCCGGCGCAGGGGCTGGGGCTTTCCTGGGCGGCGAAGGAGTTCGTGGAACGGCGGATTTCGGAGCAGAAGAGGGAGAAAACGGGGGGTGGGAAAACCGCTACTGGCAAAGAGACGGGGGGAGAGGTTGATAAAGAAGTGGAAACGCCTTAGATTGCTTTCGATGCGTTGAAATAAATATTATTCGCTCCTCTTTTTAGGCGGCCTTCTTCTTTTTCTTTTTGCTTAGCAGCCCCGGTAGCACGATTCCGATGTTGAACACGCACAGGAATATTTGGCTGGTCATGACCATGGCGTGTTCCATGACCGGGTATCCCCCCAACCGGTCCGTGGATGTCATGTGCGTGATGTGTCGGAAGTGGTAAATCAGGTACGGCTGCCAGAAGAACCGGATGGATAACGTGAGGTGGTACGCCGCGTCGCAAACGCGATTGGCAAACGACCCGCGCCGCGTGTTGCGTCTCAAAATCAGAAAGAAAGTGTTCACCTCCACGATTCCGTCCCTGCAGGTTTCGATGGCGTGCTCCGGGTACCGCAGCGGGTGCAGCAGGATAAGGAAAGTCAAAACGTGGTGCAAAACGATCGCCCACGCGTGTTTCGGCACCGCGCTCGGCGAGACACAAATCCACAGCGCATCCAAAACGATGTAGGTGATGAAAACCTTGGTGATCAGATGCGGGTCCATCACGCCGAGCAAGCCTGCGATACAAAGCACGCTCAAACCGCCCACCAAAGGGACGTTCAACGTATCGTGCAGGCGGTAGGACAGGGAACGTTTTGTCGCAGGTTTCGGGTCCGTGAAGGCGCTCATCACGCGCGATCGGTCGGTGGGTTAGTTGTGCGCCAGATTTCCAAATCGACGGATGGGACCTACGACGACGCGTTCTCACCGAATCGGGTTTCGGCGCGCCGTGCTTTTTCGATTTTTTCGATACGCACGCACACGGCCGTACAACCCGTCCCGCGATCGGATCGATCGCCCGGGGGGGCACGATGGTCTGGTGGTGGCGAAGGCGCCGACGGCTCTTTCGGATTTCGCTGCAGGCTGACGTGGCGATTTTTTCGATTTCGGTTTCTTCCGTTTTTTGGTGCGGACATCCCGAGGCGCGCGGCGGTGACGCGACCGCCCGTCCACCGCCCCGAGTCGCCGCCGCACTTGCGTGGCGCGCGATGGAGTACGCGGTGCACGGCGAAGTCCTTCCCGGCCCTGGCGCGAGGGGGGACGACTCGGGCAGCGCGGTTTCCCAAGATGTCGCGTCAAAAGCAGACGCCGCTGTGGCACACGCGGTGCAGTTGGAGCGCGACTTCGAGGTTTCCTTCGCGAGGCGCGGTTTTTTCCCGAAGGACCTGTACGACGACGCCGACCGCGCCCCCGCTGGAACCGCGTTTCCCAGCTCCAAGGCCGTGAAACAGAGGAACTTCGTGCTGCGCCCGGACTTCCAAAAGATGCACGCCGAGATTGCAGACGAAGAGGCCGACATGGAGAAGAACAAAAAATTTGGCAAAGCCGCGGAAAAAGGCGCGGCGTTCCGGCGACTCACCGCCGGCGCCACTACGCACCCGTGGGACCGGGACGGCAAGGTCCAGGAAAGGGAGGTGGAGGAACACGCCATGAAGGAGTTGGAGGACGACGCGCGGCGACGCAATTTGGAGACACACGAGCAGAGAAGCGCGGACGTCGCGAAGAAACGGAAAACGATTCGAGAGGGGACGTTGGATGTGGATTGAGTTAGTTTTTTTTTTCGAAGATTCGTGGGTGTCTCTTTTCAGTTGTCCGGTCCGACGCTACCTCCTCCTCTCGTTAGGAATCGCGACGAATACTTCCTCTCGGACGACGCGACAGGTTTGTCTGTCTTGGGGTGAACGACGACCCTGTTCGTGCGTGTCGTCGTGTCGCGTCCGCGAACGCGTAAACGTGCGGCGCTATCCACGGTGGTGCCCCCGGGTCGCGAAACCGCGGCGAAAACGCTCGCGCTTCTTCAGCAAGTCGCGCGGTTGCTCGCGACTTCGCCCCCCGGGGTTACGCACCGACTCAGCACGACGACCTCTCTACTTGTCGTCCTTCTCGTCCTTTTTCTTCTTGATCCAGATCCCGGCCGCGACCGTAGCCGCGCCCAAAACCGCGCCGATCGCGCCCGGCCCGAGCTTCTCCTTGTTGTCCTCCCACCAGTTCTTGTCGCCGTCAGCCATGGTCGGTGAGTTTTCGGTCGCGAAAGTCGCGGCGGGGGTGCACGGAAGAGAACGTGCGCGGGGTTGTGACGTCATGGTCGCGTTTCGCAAAAAATATCCTCGTTTCCTCGGCACTCCTCTCGAGGTCCGATGCCCCGCCTTTCGGCGTTTCCCAGAATCCACGGCCTCTCGGAGGACGCGACGCTGCGACTCTCGTCAGTTTTCGGCTTTCGGTCCCGAAACGAAAAGAGACTTTCGGTTCGGGATTTTGGAAACGAAACCCGAAACGATGGTGCACCAGTGGTTCGTGCACCATGGAGGCTTCGCAGGGATACCAGACCACGGTCGGTACGGGCACGGTCCTCCCGAACGAGCCGGACGCGGATGACGTGGCACGCGAAGCCGTCGGGGGCGAGGGTTTACCCGCCCCCGACCCGAACGGCGGGAGTCCCAACATTCCGAAACTTGACGTGAATGGCGGTTCGGTGAAACTCGATGGACTTGGCCCGGTCGTGGTGAACCACGACGGGTCGTTGTCCCGAATCACGAACTGGCCGCAGTTAACGGAACGGGAACGGGAGGTGACGCAACGGCGGATTGCGAAGCGGAACGGGGAACGTTTGGAGCGGTTACGCGCGGCAATAGGGGGGGGAACGGGCGACGAAAAATGAAGAGGACAGAAAAACGTGAAAACAAGTCAGGGTGCATTTTCTTAACACGTACGCCAACTTCTCGTCTCATCTCAGGGTTCTTGTCATCTGGAATAGGCGGATTACGCATCGGGTTTCGCAACGTGCGTGGTGTGTCTTCTTTCGTGCCGCGGCGGCAGCGCGGCTCGAAAGCCAGGGGGCTCGGAAATGGAGTGGCTTCGGCGGCGCGCGGTGGGCGCAAAGAAAAGAGAGGCGTACGGGTTTTGTTGTCCCGGCGGCGTCGTGGGCCGCGGAGATCCGGACCGCGGGCTCCCTCCCACTACAGGTGACCCTCGGCCACCCGGCGACCGCTGGCCAGGCAACGAAGGCACCAAATCGAGGTCCTCCACCAACGGCAAGTCGCCAGCGGAACCGGCTTCCAGGTGCCGGTAAAAACGCCGGGCGCTTCCCGCGGCGCCGCCGGCGAGAAGGCCTCGTTGGTCGTTGCGCTGGGAGTTGCTGGGAGTGTCGGAGTCGGCGTTGTTACCGGTGTCACTGGAACACTGGGCGGATCCGTTGTGTGCTGCGGTGAAGAATCCGACGCGGCTTTTCGGCTTGTGCTTCCGTGCGTTCAACGCGACAGCCGCGGTAGCGACGACGCAGAAAACACCCGCGCCCGCGACGAAACCAACCAGCGCGGCGCGGCCGTCGTCGCCAGGCGCTGCGTTTCCGTCGTTCGAGTACGTCTCGATGATTTCGATTTCCGAAATTTCACCTGCCGGGTCGATTCGCGAAGACGTGGCTTTTATCCCTCCCACGCGTCCTGGTGTGGAAACTGGAACGGTACTAGATGTCACGTCCGAGTCTCCGGAATCCCGTGAATCGCGCCCATCGAAAGAACCAGAACTCAAGCACCCTCCTTTTTCCAGTTCCAAACGAAACGCGCGTAACGTGTCCACCAACTTCCCGGTAGCGCTGTAGGCGTACCGGCCGCGCCTGTTACCCAGGGTGACGGCTTCGATTAGGGTTAGAAAGGAAATCGTCGAGTCCAAAGCCGACGCATCGGCCTTGATCCAGGGTTGCTCTGTTGCGTTTTTGGATTGCTCTGAACTTGTGTCACCGAATTGCGCAGAACAAACCTCCGCGGCTCCCGCGACTTCGTCCACCGACAACTCAAACCCGGCCGAGCCGGTGTTCGCGTGCGTTTGGCCGAGCCAGGCGAGCACCGCGTGGAGCACCCCGGACTCGCAAGCCTCCTGCGCCACGATGTCCACCACGGGGGATGCGAAAAACACACCAGGCGGGGCGTCCAGCGACCGCGCGCATGACGCTTCGGTCAGGGTCACGTCAGCGGAGGCGGCGACCAGGAAGGCGAACACGGACGTCGCGGTGAGAAGTTCCGAACCGGTTTCCGCGTTCCAGTGCAAATCCCTGGGCGGCGCGTAGTCGCCCAGGCACGACGTTCGGGAATTCGCACGTTGCGAAACATTCAAAGCGCCTTCAAAGCCGTCACCTGCGATATCTCTCGCTCGGCGCTCGGCGTGCACGACGTCTCGCAGCGCGCGGTCGGACGCGGCGATTCGAAGCGTGACGTCGCGCAGATTGGCGCCAAAAAATGGCAAAGCGTTTGCGCCGTCGGTTTCGCCGAGGCGACACGCGCGAGTTCGCGTCGCCGCTTCCACGACCAATGCGTACTCTTTCGCGGCTTCTTCGTCCGTTCCCAGCGCGAACGCACCGAGCCCGCACCGAGTCAGTTCTTCACTCGATTTCGCATGCACAAAATCCACCAGCTCATCGAAAGGCAAGCCCAAAACGTTCAAAGCGCGAAGCGTCCGCGTGACGATACCGCCGGCGCTCGCGAAACACGAACTTGTTTCGTTTGCGTTTTTGTTTCCGGCTCCCGCGATTCGCGCCAGGGAAGCACCGGCTTCATCCAGCTCGTCCACTATGAACCGGACGCCGTCGTGGTTGTTGGTGGCTTTGTTGTCGTCATTGTTGTTTTGTGACCTTTCGTAAACTCGGTACGGGTCTTGCGCCGCGAACAAGTCGGGCGCCGCGACTTTGGCGGAATACAAACGAAGGTCCAGCTCGTGTGCCAGGCCTGCGAAAACAGCCCTCAGGGACCGCGCCGTTGCCGCCGCGGACGCAGCTGAGGTGTGGACTTGGATAGCGCCTTCACCGCCCGCGCCGCACCCAGCGGTCGCCCCGGCGAGAACCAGGGCGAGGTCACGCGCGACCTGCGGTGGTGGTGGAAAAGCACGTTTGAACGACAACAGGGAAAAGGGTGAGTGGCAGGTTTGGGCGAGCGCAGGTAAGAGAAGAAGCACGCCGCTTGTGCCGCGGGAAAGCACGCGCACCTGGTCTGTGCCGCCGTATCCAGCGATCGCGTCCACGGCGCGCGGGCCGAGACCTGCGCTGGCGAGGGTACCGGATGCTGTGGTTACAGGAAGCCGCAGTTCGCGAGGCAGCGCTGGGTGCGCGCCCAACGCCGCCAGGGGGTCGGTAGAGACCTCGTCGGGTGACGGTGGGGTCGTGCGTGCCGCGTCGAGGACGCCCGCGAAGAGCGCGAGCGACGCGACGAAGACCAGGCAAAGCCGATACATCGCGCGAGGCATGACAAAATACAAGGCGTGGAGGTACCCGGGTCGGAGGAGGACGGCGTGACGCGCCACGTAGACTGCCGCGCTGGAGCCTCTAGTTGTGCGAAACGAGAAAAAGCAAGCAACAAAGGCGATTTGGACGACGAGATCTCGCAATCGCAATCGTCTCGGGCGGTTCATCGTATGTAATTTTATTTCATTCAAGGCATGAAAGGTCGCGTTTTCGACCAACCCTGTCTGCTGTTTGTCCTTCAACACCCTAGTTAGACTATATACTTACTTCACTTCGCCAAACACCCCCGGAACCCGTCCTCCAGTTCCTTCCTGTTCAAGTTGCGCCCGATGAACACCATGCGGTTCACCACTTTTTCGTCCGCGCCCCACTCCACGCTTGAGGGGCCGAAGTTGATTTGCTCGTGCACGCCTTGGAACACGAACTTGACGTTGCCTTGGTCTTTGAACTTCATCACGCCTTTGCTTCGGTAGATGTTCAGGGCGTTTTCCTGTAACAGGTTCATCATGAACGTGTTGACTAGCCCGAAATCCAGCTCGCCTTCGCACAGAATACCCACGGAGGAAACCCCGGAAAGGTCGTGTCTCTTTTTCTTGGGTTTCTTCGCGGGCGGCTCCTCGGTTTTGTCGTGGCCGTGGCCGTGTGCGTGGTCGTCGTGGCACTCGGTTTTGCCTCCATCGTGCGAGTGTCCGTGGCCGGTATCGGTAGTGGTATCATCGCCCGCGGCGGCGGCTTCGTGAACCGCGTCCGCCTCGGCGTGCGCTTCTTCGTCGTCCAGAAAGTCGGGGTCCATTTCCAGGGTCTTTTCGATGGAAAACGAGTTCACGCCAAGCACCCGGTTTAAGTCGATCACGCTGTTCGTTGTTTTAATCACCTCCGCCACCGCGTTGATTGACTTGATCGTGTCCACCACGTTTTGCAGCTCCACCTCGGTGACTAGATCGATTTTGTTTAATAGGATGCGATCCGCAAACGCGACTTGCGAAACCGCTTCGTTCACCGCGCCGTCCGGTTTCTCTTCCTCCAGGTGAATCGCGATGTGCTTGGCGTCGGCGAGGCACAGAATGCTGTCGATCCTGTACGCGTCCGCGATTTCGGGGTTGATGAAGAACGTGAACGCGACGGGGGCGGGGTCCGCTAGGCCGGTGGTTTCGATGATGACGTGATCGAATTTTTTGGGTCGGTCTTTTAGCGTTAAAAGCGCCCTGACCAAGTCACCGCGCACGGTACAACAAACACACCCGTTGTCCATGGTGATGATGTCCTCTTTTTCCTTCATGTTCTCCCCAACCAGGGCGTCGTCGATGGACACGGCGCCGAACTCGTTCTCGATAACCGCGATGATCTTGCCGTGATCGCCTTTCAAGATGTGGTTCACGAGCGTGGTTTTCCCCGCACCCAAAAAACCGGTCACGATGGTCACCGGGGTCTTCTCCGCGTCGCTGACGTCCGCCATCGTGGACGGTGTCGTTGGGGTAAGCGCGAGGCAAGGGTGGTGTTCTTCTGGCGGAAGGGTGGTCTTACTCTTCGCAAGGCCGGCCGAGTGCGCGGTGCGATCGTGCGCGGTGCGTTCGATCTGCGAAGGCGATGGAAGAATTACCGCCGCCACGCTTTTTGACGCGACACACGTCCGCGTGACGCGGGTGCCTTCCCTGCTTCTTCCCTTCCGCATCCCTTCCGCCAGGTTAAAAACACGCGACGGCCAGGAAGCCCATTTTCGTAATCGGGTCCTTCATGCTCGACGACACACGCGGGTTCGGATGGGCCTCCGGCCGGAGAAAAATTTTCATCACGATTTCCGAGAGGGTGTTTCGCCCTCCGCGGGTCACCGCAGCCACAGCCTGTGGCACGCGCGCGCGCAAAACGCCACGCGTGTTTCTCTTGTTCCTGGTGCGGTGACTCGTGTTCCTGTTCCACACATCGTGGAAACGCTTCCGTCGAGACGGCGTTTACGGTCTGTGTCCCCCGACCGGGTGTTACCCGAACCGAGGGCGATGGGCGATGAAAAAGACGAGCTTCTCGGCGCGTTGGGTGCACCCACCGAGCGCGGACACAACCGCGTGCGGCGCGAACGCGTCGCTGTGGCCTTCGTCGGGCTGGTACTCGTTCTGTGTGGTGTGTTCGGCGTGCTCGCGGGGACTGGGTGGTCGTACCCACTCGAACGGACCGGTCTCGGCGATCGCAATCGCGTGCGTCGAGTAGACGACGACGCGGCACACCCAAACGCTGGATCTGGCGCCGGCGCGACGAAGACGGTCTCGAGAAAGACGACGAGCCATACGGGCCATTCCAGTAAAAAAGAAAAAGCCGCGCCTACCGCAACTCCCGCCGTTCTCGGCGATTTCCCAGAGAACATGCACATCGCCATCCCCGCCGAGTTCATAAACTCCGCCGTGGCTTCGTTAAAAAAACGACAGATGGAAGCGGCGAAACTCGCGGGCGAAGCTGTGGGCGGTCTCGGCGACGCCACCGACACGTCACGCGACGCAAACCTGTCTCCTCTAACAGCCGCGGACGTGTACGCCATCATGATCGGCGGCGGGGACCCAGCGTTACTGTCCACCCAGGACGCGGAGAAGAAGCTGGACGTCGTAGGGCACCTGGGCGTCGCGTTCAGCGCGGCCAGCGTCGCCGCGCTGAACTAAAGTCGACGCCGCGATGCGAAGCCTGCCGTGGATCGACCACTTCACGAAACGCGCCGACGACGGCTCCCTTAAGCGCGACGACCACTGGCCCGAGAACTTCGACCACCACGTCGGGTGCCTTTTCGCACACATGCTGGTGTGGCAGCTCGCGAAGGACAAAGCGGTTGCTAACTTGGGTGACACAAAAGATGGCGAGTTAACAACCCCAACCTCGGTTATTTTCGAGAGCGACGGCGCCGCGAGCGCCAACTTGGCGGTTCCGTTTACCTCGCTGCAGTTCGCGATTCAAAGCGCGCCGAGCGACTTTGACATTCTGTTTGTGAACAAGCTGGAAGACCCTGCGCTTGATACGCGATTCCCTTGGGGAAGTAATAGGGTTGACACCAAGGTAGACGAAGTCAATCAAGTCTCGATTGATTTCTTCCGGTACCGCAACCCGTACGCCGCTGGGATTTCGGGGTACGTCATCGGGCCCGCGTTTGTTGAAAAGATTCAAAACCGAATCGCGACACACGGGGCGGATATGGTCGACGCGTGGCTGTACAAACTATGCGGCGACCAGGTTGGCGACGAGATCGAAAAGACGGTACTGAAGTGCTACGCCGCGGTGGACCGGGAAATCGTGGACCGGGTGCGGCGGGAACGGCCGGAGGGAACGTAGGATGAGGGTTGTTAGTTGATTGAAAAACCAGAATCTTCCTTTCGCTTTATCGTAGCTTCCGAGTCCAGTCATCAGTCACACGTGTAATTGCCGGATATTTCGAGACCACCAGCTCGTCTGCGCTACCAGCACGGAGCGGCTCACTTCCGAGCCGCACGCAAGTCACGACTCGTCCTCGACGGCGCTTGTTTCTTGAGCAAGTTCGGGAACCGCGTACCCGGTGACGCGCGTGTTCGGTGTTTCTTCCCTTCTCCCACACCCGTTTGTGGAAAAATCGCGACAATGACCGCGCTCGGTGTTTCGGTCGCCCCGACGCTCCCCCTCCGCGGGGTCCGAGGAGGTTCAGGTCGCGCCTCGCAAACCGCGCGCAAACCACGACTCCTCGGCGTCAAGTGCAACGCCGAGCCATCGCGACTCGGCAAAGGAGACGACGAGTTGGCGCAGGTCTCGGGGGACTGGCGACAGTTCCGGTACGTCTCGCGGACTCTCCACGTCCGAGGGGAAAGCAAAAGCGAAGCGCACGACGGAATCTGAGTCGCAATTCGCGAAATAACAACCAACGCGCTCCACGTAAATCACGCGCGCGCCCGTTCCACCAAAGCTCAAAGCTAACCTTCGTCCCAAAACAAACCTCCTCAGCGCCGCGCTCGTGAACCAGGAGCACATCCAGACCATAACGGGCGGGCACAAGAACCACGTGGTTTCCGCTTTCGATCGGCGGCAGCGAAGGAACAAATCGCGCAACGGCGAGACGCAAAGGTGCGTACCGCGCGTTTCCTAAATCCAAACACACTGTTTACCGCCCCTCTTTGACCATTTACTGAGTGCACTACGTTCCGTAACATTTACCAGTACTGGCAACTGCGTAATACGTCACAAGTGCACTGTTCGGCCCGATTACTCGGACCCCAATCCCCCATACAGTACATCCGTAGACTCAAGACTGACACTTTTCGGTTACACGCAAAGCGACTGGGCGCACGTTCTCCCAACCGCCGAGACGGGGTGTCTTTTGCTCGCGCCGTCGTCCGAGGAAGGGTGGTGGTGGCACAGCGTGGTTTTGGTGTTGAATCACGACGCCGGCGGCAGCACCGGTGTGATTTTAAACCGCCCAACCAACGCGCTGCTTCACAGAGTGGTGTCTGAAATCGACTACGCCGAGGCGCACCACAAGGTGTTGGCGGACCGCCGCGTATCAATGGGCGGCCCGATGGGCACGGAAAAGGGAAGCCGGTGCCTCGTCGCGCTTTCGCGCGTACCCCTGGAGGGCGCCACTGCGGAGGTGTTCCCGGGGCTGTGGCACGTCTCCGATTTCGCCGCCGTGTCCCCGGAGCACGAGAAACACCTCTCCGTGTTCGTGGGGTACTGCGGATGGGTCACCGGGCAGCTGGACCGGGAAGTCGAGGCGGGCGCGTGGCTCGTCGCGGCGGCGAGCGCTTCAAACACGCTCGGCTTGGTGTCGACCGCGCCGCGCGGGGACCTGATGGGGTCCAACGCGTGGGAAAGTATGCGCACGCGGTTGGGGGAAACGCCGGAGAGGGATATGCAGAAGTGAGGTGGGGATGATGAGGAAAAGAAGAGGAAGGAAATGGGGAGGATATCAAAGAAAAGACGACAACAATAGTGCCGGTTCGTGACGAGGAAAAGAAGAAGAGGAAGGAAACGAGGAGGAACCACCAAGGAAAAGACATGTATAACAGTACCAGCAGTAACGAGGAAACGAAGAAGGAAATGGAAAGGATATCAAACAAAAGACGTGTATAAAGTACCGGTACCGCCGCGAGAAATGTAACGCCAACGATTTGAAACGCTTGTCGAAACGAACGCGTCACAATCGATCCTTCTTCGCCTTCTTCTTCTCCTTCTTTTCCTTGCTTCTTTCGCTGGTCGCGTTGGCATCAGTCACGTATATGGTATCATCCACTTCGGGTATCAAGTCGTATTCCCCGGCTTCCTTCGCGACGCGGCTACTACAAGCGCCGCGTCCGCGTTTGTTTTGCGGTTTCGACAGAAAAGCAGTCAGAAATGTGTCCGATGCATCGTCGTTCTCGCCTTCGTCGTTCTCATCATCCCGTCCCTGTCGTTTCGTTGAAGCACGCGCATCACCCGCCTCCACGTCTTGCCCATCGTTTCCCTGTTCCACACGTGTCACCTCGACTACATCTCCGCTGGCGTCCTGTTTCTTGTCATCCACGAAGGCTGGTCGTTCACCTCGCGCGCGCCTAAACGATTCCCTTTCGTTCGCCGAACGCACGCCAATCAGGGTGTTTTTCAGGAACCGCGGGTTCACCTTCTCGCGGACACGCGCGGCGCGCACAGCGTCGCCCCCCAACGGCGCGTCTCCACCTCGCGCGATGCCCGACGAACCATCCATCTGACGCCGCATCGCCCTCGACGCGCGACCGCGTGTCTCGGAGTGGGACGAATGTGTGTTGAAAACGCGCCGAAAACGCCCTTTTATTTATTGTTAACACCATCCGACGCATCACTTGTCCACCGCGCGCGCCACGATGCTACTCGCGATGTCCACCGGCACGGTGTCGCCATCGACGGCGTCGCGCGTCCGAGGGTTCAGTTGTAAAGCACGCGACGCCGCCCGTACCTGCCGCGCGGCCCACTCAAGGGTCGGAACCGCGGAAACCGCCGAGCCTTTGCTCGTGATCGTGGAGTGCGACGGCGTGCTTTGCGACGTGCACCTTGACGGCCACCGCGAGGCGTTCAACGAGACCTTCGTCGCGCTTGGTATGGAAGGCAACGCGTGGAGTACGGACGAGTACCTCAGCTTGCTTCGGTCGGGCGGAGGCACCGCGTACGGCATGCTGGAGCGGTACTTCGCGTTTTACGGGTACCCCACCCCCGAGCTTCGCGACCCAAACGCGCTCGCCGACGCCGACATCGGGCCCGGGCAGGACCAAGGCGGTGCGTTTCTCGGGAATTTGGGCATCGTTCGTGAGGGATTTGCGGACGCTAGCTTAGCCTCGCGCGCCGCCGCAGCGCAAGCCGCGGCACAGAGGGACCCGGTGAACAAAGAGGTCCTCGCACAGAAGCGAGAGGCGTTCATCGAGGGCGTCATCGAGTTGAAAGACGAAACCTTCACTCGGATGGTCCGGGAGAACCGTTTGAAGCTTCGCAAAGGCGCGCTAGGTTTCATCGACGAGTGTTTGCTTGAAGATAACACGCAGATTGTCATTATAGGCGCCACCGCATCCGCCCCTGAGGAGAAAGTGCTGGACGCGGTGATTCGCGCGATGGGACCGCTGAGGGCCGCCGCGATTTCTGTCAGCGACGCGAACGAAATCATCGACGGCAGCAGTCTCGGGTCTATGGGCAGCGCGACTCAGGGAAAGGCAGGTGGTAGTAAACCAAACCCGGGTAGTACGGCATCGTCTGAACCACACGACGACTCGTTGGAAGCGTTCGGGGACCACACGCACGCGCACGACGAAACTTGGGAAGCGGCGAAGAAGGAGATGCAAATGGCGATGCGCAAAAAAAAGGGCGAGGTGCTGTCGGTGGAGGTTGGGGGGGATTTGCAGCGGCAATCTTTTGATTCACAAGTCATCGTGGATGCGAGTTTGTTTTGCACCAGCACGCGGAGCGTGATCAACGCGGTTTCGTTGACGCAAATTCTTAACAACAAGGGCGTCGCTAAAGAAAACGCAGTCTTCGTCGGCGCCTCGCGAGCCACCGCCACGGAAGCAAACGCCGCCGGCGTGTTCAACGTGGTGTGCAGAACCGCGAACCAGGCGGATTCGCAAATCGTGGGGGTCGCGATGGTGGTGGACGAATTCGGACCGGGAGGGGGGCTCACGTTGCGGTACGTCAAGGCGCGGAAGGCGAGCTGGACGGGAGAGACGGTGGGGGGGAAGGAAATTTAGCCCTTTGGAAGTAATGCCAGTAGGTTTTGCTTTTTTGTTGCTGACACAAGTTTGGTTGTACCTTTGAAGGTATGTAGCACCGCACGTATGACTACTTGGCAACCAATTGTTTGCACTCAATTCAATCGCGCGCGCATCTCGGGTCGCGCGTCGCTACGCGGGGGCGTCGCGCCGTTTATGCCGTCACGCCGCGCCGGCATCCCTGAGAAGCTGAACAATCGCCGCATGATTCCCTTCATTGACGGGAGTGATTGATACGGACAGCGGCGTCTCACCCTTATCCCTCGCCTTGTTGACGTCCGCGCCAGTCTCAATCAGCGCCCTAACCACCGCCTCGTGGCCCTTTTCAGCAGCGGTGAACAGCGGCGTCGCGCCAGTATCTCTCGCCTTGTTGACGTCCGCGCCCGCCTCGATCAGCGCCCGCACCACCGCCTCGTGGCCCTTTTGAGCGGCGATGTACAGCGGCGTCGCGCCGATATCCCTCGCTTTGTTGACATCCGCGCCCGACTCGATCAGTGCCCGAACAACCATATCGTTGCCCTTTTCAGCGGCAATGAACAGCGCCGTCACGCTGTCATTCCTCGCCTTGTTGACGTCCGCGCCCGTCTCGATCAGCGCCCGCACCACCGCCTCGCGGCCGTTTTGAGCGGCGATGTACAGCGGCGTTACGCCGATATCCCTTGCCTTGTTGATTTCCGCGCCGGCCTGGATCAGCGCTCGCATTATCGCCTCGTGGCCCTCTTGAGCGGCGATGAACAGCGGCGTGACGCCGTTATCCTTTGCCTGGTTGACGTCTGCGCCCGACTCGATCAGCGCCCGCACAATCGCCTCGTGGCCCTTTTGAGCGGCGATGAACAGCGCCGTCACGCCGTCATCCGTTGCCTTGTTGAAGTCCGCGCCCGCCTCGATCAGCGCCCGCACAATCGCCTCGCGGCCGATTAGAGCGGCGATGAACAGCGGCGTCACGCCGATATCCCTTGCCTTGTTGAAGTCCGCGCCCGACTCGATCAGCGCCCGCACCACCGCCTCGTGACCGTTTTCAGCGGCGATGAACAGCGCCGTTGCGCCGTCATCCCTTGCCTCGTTGACGTCAGCGCCCGCCTCGATCAGCGCCCGCACCACCGCCTCGTGACCGTTTTGAGCGGCAACAAACGGCGGCGTCGCGCAGCCATCCGTTGCCTTGTTGACGTCCGCGCCCGCCTTGATCAGCGCCCGCACCACCGCCTCGCGGCCGTTTTGAGCGGCGATGAGCAGCGGCGTCACGCCGATATCCCTTGCCTTGTTGATGTCCGCGCCCGACTCGATCAGCACCCGCATTATCGCCTCGCGGCCGTTTTGAGCGGCGATGAACAGCGGCGTCTGGCCGTTATCCTTCGCCTTGTTGACGTCAGCGCCCGCCTCGATCAGCGCCCGAACCACCGACTTGCGGCCCTTCCATGCGGCGATGTGCAGCGGCGTGACGCCGTCATCCATCGCCTTGTTGACGTCCGCGCCCGCCTTGATCAGCGCCCTCACCACCACATCGTGACTGTTACACGCGCCGATGTACAGCGGTGTCGCGCCGCCATTCATTGCCTTGTTGATGTCCGCCCCCGCCTCGATCAGCGCCCGCGCTACTGCCTCGTGGCCCTTTTCAGCGGCGATGAACAGCGGCGTGACGCCGTTAGCCTTTGCCTTGTCGACGTCCGCCGCCTTGTTGACGTTCGCACCCAACTCGATCAGCGCCCGCACCACAACCTCGTGGCCTTTTTTAGCGGCGAGGTATAACGCCCACTCGTCCCACGGGCAGCCGTCTGCGCGCGCCCACTGCAGCACCTCGAAGTGCCCGCCCTCCGCCGCCCCACGACACGTGCGTGCGTCCCACGGTGCGCCGTTCTCGCGCGCCCACTGCAGCACCTCGAGGTGCCCGCCATACGCCGCATCCGCGCACGTCTCCTCGTCCCACGGACATCCGTTCTCGCGCGCCCACTGCAGCACCTCGAGGTGCCCGCCCCTTGCCGCCGACCAACATGTCGACGTGTCCCACGGGCAGCCGTCTGCGCGCAACACCTTCAACTCTTCGAGCTGTCCGCTCCTCGCAGCTGCCGCACAAAGGTATTCTTGACACGACAGGCGACCTCCCCGTTGCATGCGCCGCACCGCGCTTAAACATCCGAGCCTCACGGCACGATCTTCGTCAATCTCCTCAAACGGAAGCCCCGTCTCCGCCACCGCGTCGCGCATCGCGCGGCTCACCACTGGGAGCCGTGCGAGGTCGGCGGGATCGTCGAAATGCTCAGATCTGAGAATGTGCGTGACCACGAGGTGGTCGGGGAGGCCGGGGAAGGCTTCCTGCGGGGAGGACCTGCGCACAACGATCGCGGCAGTAAGCCGCGGACGGGTAAAAATACCGCACATCCATTTCAAGGCATCCATCGCGGAGGGTGTCGTGTGCGCGTCGTTGTGCATCGAGGCTTCCGAGAAAAGCGTTACACCTGACACGACGGAAGAAGAAAGGCCCGAGGAAGAAACTGCGGCCTCGTGCCACCTCCAGCCACTGGCGGGTGCGCAGGTTGCACGGCGCGCGCCCCCCTCGCTCGCGTCGGGAGATGATATTCGCGGCTGCGCGCTCCGCGGCCCCGGCGGGGCGCTGCGAGGGCGGGCCGCGGGGGCCGAGGCCGCGCCCATCCCCCGGTGGCGCCTCGAGGCTCTCAGCGCGGTCCGCTAGGGTTGCCGCGCGGGGCGGATGCGCGGGGGGCGCCGCGGTCGGGGGGCGCCGCGGTCGGGGGGCGCGGCGCGTCGGTGGGTGGGCTGGCCTGCTCCGTCCGCGGGGTCGCCCGGCTCGGCGGCGGCGTTGACGCGTGCCGCGCCGCCGCCGCGACCCGCGCCCTGGGCTCCGGCGATGCCCGCGATGGCTCTTCGTACGACGACAAACTCGCGGCAGCCCGCGCCGCTCGCGCAATGAAGCCGACGCAGGGGGGCGGCGAGGGAGGGCGGGCGGCTGGCATCGGGACGCGTGATGCGAGGGGAGGCGGCGGCGCAAGGCGCGGGGGGGGGCGGGGGGCGAACCGCCGGCGTTGCGCTGAACCGCCTCATCACTCAGGAGGAAACCCCGGAGGGTGTGCTTTGCCTGGTGGCGGAAGAGCTTGGTAACCTCAGTGACGTGAACGTGTCCACCGCGTTCAGCAAGCTCGGCAAGCTCTGCAGCTTCAGGTCGTTTCCACGCAACGTCGCGGCGGACGACAGGTTTCGCGGGTTGACGGTGTTAGCGCGCGCAATGTGCGCCGACGGCCGGCTCCAGGCGCGAAACGTGGCAAACATCACGCACGCCGTGGGGAAGATGAGCGCGGCGGGGAAGCTCGCCGCCGACGACGCGGATGTCTAGGACACGCTGGCGGCGCTGGAAGGGCGGGTTGTGCTCGTGGCTTCGCACATGAACCCCCAGGAAACGGCGAACGCAATATGGGCGTTCGCGACACTCGGGCTGATGCCGGGGGCGACGGCGCGGGCGGCGCTGGAAGCTGCAGTGGTGCGGGTGGCTCCGGACCCGGACGTGAAGCCCCAGGCGGTGTCGAACGTAATCTGGGCGTTCGCGACGCTCGGGTGGGAGCCGGGGGCTGAGGCGCGGGTGGCGCTGGAGGCTGTGGTGGTGCGGGTGGGTCCGGACACGAAGCCTCAGGAGGTGTCAAACACTGTGTGGAGTTTTGCGACGCTCAGGTGGGAGCCGGGGGCTGAGGCGCGGGCGGCGCTGGAGGTTGCGGTGGAGCGGGTGGGTCCGGACATGACTCCCCAAGCCGCGGTGAACGTTGCGTGGAGTTTCGAGACGCTCGGGTGGGAGACGGGGGCTGAGGCGCGGGCGGCGCTGGAG
>Ga0209502_10001816_pt1 | contig 18740 bp, 15 predicted proteins | sample ArcticOcean_MG_C_10_FD_187442 | JGI IMG/M metagenome (GOLD analysis project Ga0209502, IMG submission 187442) | Marine microbial communities from western Arctic Ocean - ArcticOcean_MG_CB11_90 (SPAdes) (version 2) | ecosystem: Environmental > Aquatic > Marine > Oceanic | place: Arctic Ocean... | reverse complement strand
TCATAGGAAATGATATTAACGCCTAACTCCTTCCTAACCTTTTGAATTTCGTCTTTTGTATCTCCATATTGCAGGTTAACAAACGTATAACCTTCCAAATCAAGTGTCTCAATAAAATATTTAAGAGGGATTGTTTTATGAATTCCAGTTTTTTGACTTACGCTTCGCCAACTGATACCACAAATCTTATGATTTGATGGTGTTAAAGCCACAAGGTCTTTTTTAATCTCTGCGGTTTTAAGCTCATCATCTTTTAAGAAGCCATACCTTGAACTTTCAAAATTTATTTCATTACGCCTTAGATATTGGCACAAACTTCCAATAGGAATATGCTCATCATATTCAAATGTCAAAGGTTCATTTTCTGGATAAAAAATACATTTATCTCCCATTGACCTATTAAGAAGTGAGACGAGACGTGGCTCAACTTGAACTCTTATTTCATGGCATTCTATACTAAGATCAGGAAGTAAACCGCTATACATAATTTGATCTCCGACACCTTGCTCTCCCCAAACTAACAACTTTGAATTCTTATCACCAGTCCATAATGGGCGGTTGGTTTTAAGTTTAGGTGAAAATAGTTTATCTAATTTCCATCTTGATTCCCAAAGACTCCATCCGTTCTTAAAATCACCAAATAATAATAATAGGAGGGCTTTACCATGTTTATATTTTGCAAAATTTGGTTTTAATTCAATAGCCTTATTAAAACTTTTCATTGATAAATCAAATAACCTTAAGTGCATTAAGGCAGTTGCAAGATTAAAAAAAGCCAATGATAAATCTGGTTTAATTTGGATGGCTTTTTTAGCAGAAGCAACAGCTTCATCAAATTTTCGCAACTCCATTAGCGTATTAGATTTATTACAGAAAGCATCTGCACTATTAGGGTTTAGATTGATTACCTCATCATAACTATCTATTGCTTTATCAAAGCAACCCAAGACTTGATAAATATTCCCTTGAGTAAGATATAAATCCGAATTGCTTGGAGAAATTATAATTGCCTGATTACACAGCTCTAATCCTTCCTCTATCTTTTCACTTAAAACTAAAACCTCAATTTTCTTTCTGTATATTTTTATATTATCTGGTGATAGTTTTAATGCTTCTTCGTAGCATAAAATTGCCAACTCATATTGCTTCAATGGCACATAGCAATCGCCACCAGAAATAAATAAAACTGGGTCTTTTGGGAAGTCTTTATTAAGCTTATCAAGAACTGACAATGCTTCTTGATATTGGGCATTAAAATAAAATTTATATACAGGAGCTAAGTCATCTTCCGAAGCTTTTAAAATATTTTCATTGGATGTCATCTCTGTTGTCTAAACATTTTATTTAAAGAGTTATTTCACCATTTTTTGTGACTAAATGTGCATAAGGCATTGGAAATAAAAGTATGCCACCACTTTGAATATATTTATACTCTCTCTCAACAATCTCTGCTTTAAAGTACCATGGCAAGACCAACATACAACTTGGATTTTTCAAGTGCGCATCTTCCTCTGAAATTAAATCAATATCACTCCCTAAGGTCTTTAGTCCTATTTTTCCTTTTTGCTTTTCACTAATAGCTAGAATTTTTTTATTATCTAATTCGAAGAATTGAAGCAGCACGTTACCTTTTGTCGATGCCCCTAGACCAAGAACTTGATTCCCTTTTTTTATTTCATCATCAATATATTTATTAACTTTAAATTTTAACTCTTCCATTCTTGAATAAAACTTTTTGTATGCATCAGCTTCATAAAGGCCCATAGATTCCTCCTCATCAAGCAGGCTTAAAAGTTCCTGACTATCAAACATCTTTTTATCAATATGCGATATAAACACAATTGCACTTCCACCATTAACTCTATTTTCTTCTGCATGATAGAGATGAAGACCATTTTGCTTCATCAAAAAACGTAAGGTCTTTAGTGTGTAGTATTCAAGATGCTCATGACAAATATCATAAAAATTTAAATTTTTTGTCATGGATAAAGCATAACTAAGCTGAATACACCAAACTCCATCTTTATCTAAATTCTGCTTAACTGATTGAACAAAATCATTGGGGTTATCAAGGTCATAAAACATTGCACACGATGTAAATATTTTAACTTTTTCACTATTAAGAATAGTCGAAAATTTATGAGAAGGAAAAAAGTCATTTACTATACTAATAGAGGGGTCCACATTAGACCAATCGATATTTTGTGCTGGTTCAACAGCAATCCTTCTTAAGGATTCTGGAAACCATTGAATCATGGTGCAATCGTTTGCACCTATATCAACAACAATATCATTAGAAGCAAAATCAACCTGCTTTAGTGACTTATTAACTACTTTTCTAAGATCTTCCATCATTGTTTCATTCGTTCCAGAACGATAAAAATAATTGGTGTACAACAATTCAGGATTAGTAGTCTCTCTTAGCTGCACTAATGAGCAAGCATTATTTTGGCAAACAATAACCGTTAAGGGGACCTTGATTTTTGATAGCGAATTATCTATATTGGTCTTAACAAATGTTGGGGATAAGAACTGCGGGGGTAGTGAAATAGCCTCCTTCATTTCGTTACAACCACAAACTCTACATTTATCTATATTTTTATAGTTTTGACTCATAATTTAGATGTGAATAAAATTTTAATAAATGTAATTATAATGGAAAAATTTTTTATTTTACTTTAATATTATCAGGAGCAAGGTTGTCATGATATCTATCATAGACTTGAATATATCCAGATTCTAAACCCTGTGTATATTTACTAATATCAAATAACGAAGAAGAATTAATATTTGAAATAAGTTTATTTTTAATATCATTTAAAAACTTACTATCTGTTGCTAAATTAATAGCTAAGCATTCATAGCCCTCTTCGGATGAAGCTATTAAGTCCGAAAGATTTAAGTTAAATAATAAACAAGCTGCAGATTGATTAGGCTTAGACCTTCCCCTTAAGGTTACAATTGGTACGCCTGCCCTAAGAAAATCACTTGCAGTACTATGGGCGCCGTAAGGGTAAGTATCTAAAAAAATATCTGCTAATTTAATTTTAGCAAGGTGATCTGATCTATTCTTTTCTATGGAAGAAAATACCAATCTATTTTCATCCATACCTAATTTAATACATTCTTTTCTTAAATTCATAATTGCTATAGTTGAAAAACCAGGGAACCACAAAACACTTCCTTTAATTTTAGACAAAAGCCTAATCCATAATCTAAAAATTGATGGTGTAATTTTATAACAGCTATTAAAGCAGCAAAATATAAAGCCTGATATAGGTAACTTTTCAGATTCTCTTGTATAAACTTTTTGACTTATAGAGATACCATGCTCATTAGGAAGATAACATTTAGGTAAGTAAATAATTTTTTCGGAATAATATTTTTGTGATTTTTTTGGAATGATAAACTTATCTGAAATTATATAATCAATATAGTTAGCTCCAGTTGTTCCTGGGTAGCCTAAATAAGTAATTTGGATAGGAGCAACCCTCATAGCTAAAATTGATGGCCTACCATTTTTAGTAAACCCACATAAATCAATAGCAATATCAATTTTTTTATCTCTTGCTATTAATGCAACTTTTTCATCTGTAAATTTTTCTACATCTATAAATTCATCGAAAGATTTCTCTATCCTTGATCTAGTTCTACTTTCAATTTTTTTAGATGTGGAAAAAGCAAATAATTCAAATTTAGATTTATCATGATTTTCAAATATTTCAGTGACTAAGTAGCCTACAGGGTGCTCCCTGAAATCGCCAGAAAAATACCCTATCTTTATTTTTTTATTTTTAGGTGATTTTTTTATTGGTCCAAGTGAGTTATTAAATGGATATAAATCATTAACGTGTATCTCTGATCCTATTTTCTGCATTACTGGATCTTCAAATAAAGAAACTATAGCTAATGGGACAGCTACTTTTTTATTTTCTTTTATTTTTAATTCAAGCAAATTTAAATCATCAATAAAATTGCTCCAATCACAAATCATTTTTTTGGCATACAATCGCCACCCCAGAACATACTTATAATCTTTATCACTCTCCAAGGCTTGGCTATAACTTAATATTGCTTGATCAATTTTACCTATTGACTGAAGAGCAATAGCTTTTAAAACATGTAATTGAGGATCATCTGATTTGATTTTAATTGATTTATCAAAATATATAATTGATTCTAAATTATTATCAATAGAGCAATACGCAATCCCAATATTTTTATACACCTCAGAATTTGGTGTAATTTGAATTGATTTTTTTAGATAAAAAATTCCTTCATCAAACCTCCTTAACCTTATAAGCAAATAACCTAAATTGTTTAAAGCACCTGAATTATCTGGTTTTATCTCAATCGATTTCTTATAAGCATTCATGGCTTCGTCAGACTGGCCTAGTTTATCAAGGAGGTTTCCATAAAGAATATATAACGTTGGATTCTCTGGCTCTATCTCGACTGCTTTTTCATATATTAATAAAGAATCTGCTTTTTTTCCAATAGAATCCAATACCTCTGCTTGATTAATATATGCCTCAATAATATTTGGGTTTAATTCGATTATTTTTTGATAGCAATCTAATGAATCATTTAATCTACCTAACGTTTTAAGGGTAAGTGCTTTTCTAATTAAATATTTTAGATTTTTTGGGTCTAACTCTGTGGACTTATGAAAAAATATTATTGCCTCATCTAATTGATTATTTATCGAAAGCGCAATTCCTAGATCAAACATTACCACTGGTTGTTTTTGATTAATTTTAATTGATTTTTTTAGAAGATTGATACCCTCTTGAAGGTTTTTATTTCTTAATGATATTTCAGCTAATAGATTTATGAATGATAAATCATTGGGAAAATTAGCTTGTCCTTCTTTGAGAATATTTATGGCAAAATCTAATTTATTATTTTCAATAAATTCTCTTGCTTTTTTTATTGTATTAGATGAGTTCGTAGTATTTTTTTTAGCAGCCATTATTTTATCCACTTACAATATAAAATCAAATTAATATGGTGCCGTCGGAGAGACTCGAACTCTCACGACTTTCGTCACTACCCCCTCAAGGTAGCGTGTCTACCAATTCCACCACGACGGCAATTTATTAGTCATGCTAGTTTGGGATATCCTGACTAACTGAGTTTTTGTTATCTACGTCTATAGTATCTTTGTTTGCTACTTCAGAATTTTCTACTATAGACTCTAATGCTGATAAAGTTTGATGCTTATTACTTGCCATAAAAGCTAGCGTAATGCTTGTACAAAAGAAAAGGGTTACACTTATCGATGTGGCACGAGTTAAGAAGTTAGAAGATCCTTGCACACCAAATACACTTCCAGAATTTCCTCCTCCAAAAGCTGCCCCAGCATCTGCGCCTTTTCCATGCTGCACTAAAACAAGACCAATTACTAAAATACTAACAATAACGTGAACGATAAGAACTAAATTTTCCATATAAAAAAACCACTCAAAAGATTTATAATTTAACTATTTTCTGCTGTAGAACAAATTTGGGTGAATTCATCAATATTAACAGATGCCCTTCCAATCAATACCCCATCTAAGCTCTCAGAAGCAAACAATTGTACCGCATTTTTTGAATTTACGCTTCCACCATAAATAATATTAAGATTTAAAAAATCACTTTTATAGTCCTTATAAATATAATCTTTAATAAAATTACACATCTTATTTACTTGCTCAGGTGTGGCTGCCATATCTGATCCAATTGCCCATATTGGCTCATATGCAACAATTGAATCTTCAAAAATTTCTGCGCCATAAATTTTTACAATAGCGTCAATCTGGGATGAAATTACTCGCTCCATTATGCCAGCCTCTCTCTCTATTAAAGTTTCACCAACACATAGAACTGGGGTCATTTTATATTTTTTTATTTTTTCGAACTTATCTGCAATATTCTCATCTGATTCGCAATACGCTGTACTTCTTTCAGAATGCCCAACAATTACATATTTATTATCGAATTCTTTAAGCATGGCGGCACTTACCTCACCGGTATGTGCACCATTTTCAAATTTAGCAACATTTTGACTTCCCCATCTAATTTTAGTACCTGCAAGAATTTTTTTTGCTTGGAACAAATAAGGGTAAGGCAAACACAAACCGATACTTAAGTTTTTAAATTTGTTAAATTTATCTTTAATTGTTGTCAAATAAGTCTCATTAAAGCTTAATGATCCGTTCATCTTCATATTGGCTATAATTATTTTATTTTTTTTCATTTTGGCTCTTAATAATTAATTGTATAGATGATTTTTGATTAAACTCATTTAACTCTATTGTATATGTAACCTCTATTCTACCAGCCAATTCTTCAGAAAAATTGAAAATAATTGCATCGTAAACACCGTATTCATTTTTTAAAATACATTTATTATGCTTGTCTGCAACCACCTCTTGACTAGCTACATCGAAAATTCCAAAAAAAACAGGTGCTGGAAAGCCTTGTCCCCATATTTGAGAGTTAATAATTTTTATTGTGTTGTGATTTAGATATTCTGTAGCTATTGCTTTATCAAATTCTATAGTTAAATTTAAATCGTCTGAAGAAATAAGTTTCTTAGCTATAGCTTCAAACTCAGTACAAAATAATTTAAAGTTTTCTGGCTTGATAGTCAGACCAGCTGCCATAGCATGGCCACCAAAAGTTAAAATAAGATCTAGATTTTTTTTACTAATTAAGTCTAAAGCATCTTTTAAATGAAATGATGCTATGGATCTTCCGGACCCCTTCAGAAAGCCACTATCATCTTTAGCAAAAATAATAGTTGGTCGATAGTATTTTTCTTTAAGTCTTGAGGCTAATATGCCAATAATTCCCTGGTGCCAATTAATATCATACATTGAGATTGTATAGTCATCATCAATAATGCAGCCTGAAAGTATAGATAAAGCTTCGTCTTTCATTTTATGCTCAACAAGTTTTCTTTGCTCATTAAAAATGACTAGTTGCTTAGCATAATTTTCAGCTTCATTTTTATTATTTGCAATTAAACATTTAATTCCTATAGTCATATCATCAAGCCTACCAGCAGCATTAATTTTAGGTGCTATTGAAAAAGATAAATCTGAGGTTTTAATATTTTTTAATTTTTTCCTACTAAGAAAAGCAAGCGCCTCAATGCCAAAATTGCAATTACCACTTCTAATTCTTTTCATTCCGTAATTTACAAGTATTCGATTGTTAAAATCAAGCTTAACTAAATCAGCTATAGTTCCTAATGCAACTAAATCAAGCAAATCAGAAAGTATTGGTTCCGGTTCATTTACGAATCTATTCAACTTCCTCAGTTCTTTCCTTACTGAGAGTAAAACATAAAAAATTACACCTACTCCGCACAAATTTTTACTAGGGAAGTTACAAGATTTTTGATTGGGATTAACAATAAATTTTGCATCTGGTAAATCTTTGGCGGGTAAATGGTGATCTGTAATAAGTACATCTATGCCATAAGAATTTGCCCTCTTTACTCCTTCAATACTAGCAATACCGTTATCAACCGTTATTATTAATTCAGGTTTTTTTTTGTAAGCTAAATCAACAATCTCTGGAGTTAAGCCATAACCAAACTCAAATCTATTGGGAACGATAAATTCAATATTAGCACCAAATTTTTTTAGTCCTAGATACCCACATGCGGTTGCAGTTGCTCCATCAGCATCGTAATCTCCAATAATAATAATCTTACTTTTATCATCAATTTTACTAATCAAAAGAGTTGATGCATCTTTCACAGATTTTAATAAATCTGGTGATATTAATTTATCTAACTGGTAGTCAACATCATCAATTGAGCTTATGCCTCTCGAGGCAAACAAGGACGACAAGGCGGGGTTAATACCCTTACTTACTAAGGAATCATAGATTTTAGAATCTATTATTTTTTCTTTAAACTGCATGATTAAATATTTTATTAATTTTAATTTCTAAAAGAATTCTCAAGCTTAATTTAAAAGCTTAAGTATATTAAAAGCCCAAAATATAATATTGCAAAAAAGGCAATAATCACAAATACATATAATAATGTTTTATGAATTTTATTAAGAACTTCCTTAATTTCTTTTAACTCATCTTGCTTCATAGCTTAATTGTAATACCCATTTTGAATAATAAACCCCTTAAAAGTAGCTGATTGAACAAGTTACTTTTAAGAAAAAATTATGGTGCCCAGAGCCGGAATCGAACCGGCACGACCGTAAAGTCGAGGGATTTTAAGTCCCTTGTGTCTACCAATTTCACCATCCGGGCAAATTGAATATTTTACCATCACTATACAAAAAGTGGAGGCGCGTGCCGGAATCGAACCGGCGTCTAAGGCTTTGCAGGCCTCTGCATAACCACTTTGCTAACGCGCCAATATCTTCAAAGCAATTATGGCAAAATCTTGCCACAAAGATAAATCCTTGAAGTCAGTACAATTTACTTCTTAACGAAGCCATCCCCTTTTATTAAAAGAAGAAAAATGGAGCGGGAAACGAGGTTCGAACTCGCGACCTATACCTTGGCAAGGTATCGCTCTACCAGCTGAGCTATTCCCGCATTGAGAAGGCAGTATTTTAGCTTCTTTTTGTAACCTGTCAATCTTGTTCAATAACCTTTCTTTTTTTTCAACATATTGAATGCTATTTTTAGATAATAAATCATAGATATAATTGTTAATAAAGCAGCTATATAAATTAAAATTTTACCCATTAACGCAGTTGGCAGAAATAAAATATTTTCATAATACAATAAAAATAATATTGCAATCATTTGCATTGTTGTTTTTAGTTTTCCAACAAATGCTACCGCTATACTTCCAGACTGCCCATTCATCGCCATCCACTCTCTAAGCGAGCTAATTGTAAACTCTCTAGCTATAATAATAAATGCAATTATTGATTCAACACGACCTAGTTTAACTAGTAATATTAAAGCTGCAATGACAATTAATTTATCTGCTACTGGATCAATAAATGCTCCAAAATCTGATGTCTGATTTAGCCTTCTAGCTAAATATCCATCTAACCAATCAGTTATTGCAGCAAATAAAAATATCAATGTCGCAGTCAAATTTTTTTGATATGCTGAGAGGGCACTCTCAGGTAAATAAAAAATTAATATAAGGCATGGTATTAATGCAATCCTAAGCAGGGTAAGGCTATTTGGAATATTCAATATCATAAATTTATAATACTCTAATGAAAAAAATTAAAGATTTCTTCAGCTATTTTTTTACTAATACCTTCTACAAGGATTAGCTCTTCAATTGTTGCATTTTTTACACCCTCAAGCCCTCCAAAGTAAACCAAAAGACTCTTTCGTTTTTTCAGTCCAACGCCTTCAATTTCTTCAATTGAAGAGGTAACTCTTGCTTTATCTCTTCTAGCCCTGTGTCCGGTTATGGCGAATCTATGAGCTTCATCTCTAATTTGCTGAATCAAATGAAAACCTAAGTTACTTTGATCAATGCCCTCCAAAATTAAGCCATCAGAAGTAAATAATGTTTCAGTGCCAGACTTTCTTAAACGCCCTTTAGATACTCCAACAAGCATAATATCAGAGATACCTAATTCCTCCATTATATCTATTGCTACACCAAGCTGACCCTTGCCTCCATCAATTAAAATAATATCTGGCTTGACAAGGTCTTCTGAAATTATCTTTTTATACCTTCTTTCCAAAACTTGCCTCATTGCAGCATAATCATCGCCTGGCGTTATATTGTTAATATTGTAACGTCGGTACTGTTTGTTTTGCATCATGCTTTTGTCGTATACCACACAAGATGCTACAGTCCTCTCACCCATGGTATGACTTATGTCAAAGCATTCAATTCTATCCGTCGCCTCAGGGAGGCTTAATAACTTTCTAAAAGCCTGTATTCTTTTAACCTGACTAGCATGCTCATTATTTTTTTGAGTGAGGGCAATTTTTGCGTTTCTATTTGCCATCATTAACCACAATTTTTTATCACCAATCATTCTAGAAATAATCTTAATTGGTGGATATTTTTTTAAAGAGAAAAAACTATTAATAAGATTAGTATCAAATTTTTGTTCGATCACTAGAGCTGGCGGTGGTGATTTTTGGTCATAATGTTGAGTTAAAAATACCTCAACTATATTTTCTATATTTTGCTCTACAGAATTCTTAGGAAAAAAACTTTTATCTCCGAGATGCCTCCCCCCCCTAATCATGACTAAATTTACGCACACCTGACCAAGGTCCTCAGATATTGCAATAATGTCTGCGTCATCCTCACTAAAGTCACTAACGGACTGTTTTAGTCGAACTTGTCTTAAGCTTTGAATTCTATCTCTAAATAAAGCGGCTCTTTCGAAATTAAATTCATCAGAGCTTTTATTCATTCTATTCGTTAGATCTTTAATAACTTCAGTATCTTTTCCCTTCAAAAACATGGCTGCTTGGTTTGTATCATTTTTATAATCGCAATCACTTATCAACCCAACACAAGGTGCGGTGCATCTTTTGATTTGATGCTCTAAGCAAGGCCTAGTTCTATTATTAAATACAGAATCTTCGCAGGTTCTTAGCATAAAGACTTTTTGAAGTAATTGGATACTTTGACGAACAGCATTTGAGTTTGGAAATGGTCCAAAATATTGGTTTTCTTTTTTCTGAGAGCCACGATGAAACATTAATCTTGGAAATTTACCACCTGTAATCATAAGATAAGGGTAAGACTTATCATCTCTAAAAATCACGTTGTAACGGGGTAAGATTTTTTTTATTAAATTATTTTCAAGAATTAAAGCATCGGCTTCCGAATTGGTAATTGTAAATTCAATCGTACTAATATGGCTAACCATTTGCCTTGTTCGAGGACTTGATTGATTTTTTACAAAATAAGAAGCAACTCTTTTTTTTAAATTTTTCGCTTTTCCTATGTAAATAACCTCAAGCCTGGAGTTAATCATTCGATAAACTCCAGGTAAATTAGGAAAATTTTTAATTTTTAATTTTAATTTTGAATTTTCCAAAACTACCCCAACAGATTCCCCCCAATTGCCCAATCTTCTCCTTTGACTTCCTCGAAGACGATATAAGTATATGAAGCTGGCTTACTTGTAACTCTTTCCATTAATTCAGTCATTTCTTTAGCAATTTCTTTTTTTTGGTCTTTGTTTAAACTTCCGGCAAGTTTTACATTGATATAAGGCATTTATCTCTCCATTTCAGTTTTAATTGATAAAAATACTTCATGAAACATTTTCTCAGTTAATCGTTTTGTCTGAGTATTGTAACGACTGCAATGATAACTATCATACATAACTAGATTATTTGGTAAATTATGTCTTTTGCCATGAGAAAATTTATAATCTTTTTTAGTTAAATTCAATGACGTCATAATCGCATTATGAGCAATCAATCCTAATGCAAGTAAAAATGACCCTTTCTTTAATTCGCTTATTTCAGACTGAAGAAATTTATTACAATTGTTAATTTCTTCATGATTAGGCTTATTATCCGGAGGTAAGCATTTAACTGCGTTTGTGATGCTGCAATTTTTCAATATTAAATTGTCATCAGCAGACTTGGATGTTTCTAGATTAGAAAATCCAAATTTATACAAAGTTTTGTAAAGTAAAATCCCTGCATGATCTCCAGTAAAAGGTCTTCCTGTTCTATTTGCCCCGTGCATACCTGGCGCTAGTCCAACTATTAGAAAAGTGGGATTTTTTTCTCCAAAAGAAGGGACTGGTTTACAAAAATATTCTGGATTTTTATTTTTTACTTGGGTTAAAAAAGAACTTAACCTTTCACAATCCTTGCAGGTGGGGTCATATTTCATGAGGCATTATGAAACTGGGTTTATTTCAATCACTTTGTTATTTTTGTAGTCAGTAAGCTGATCAAAATTAAGGTACTTATAAATCTCATCTGCTTTATTATCAATTTTTTCCGCCATTAATTTAAGATACTCTTCTTTTGATGGTATATAGCCCAAAAGTGAGCATAAAGCTGCTAACTCAGCAGACCCAAGATATACTTGAGCATCTTTACCCATTCGATTATTAAAATTTCTTGTACTAGTTGAGAAAACTGTAGCACTATCTTCAACTCTTGCCTGATTTCCCATACACAAACTGCAGCCAGGTATTTCAGTTCGAGCTCCAACCGAATTAAAGATTGAATAAACTCCTTCTTTTTTTAATTGTGATTCATCCATTCTAGTCGGAGGTGCAATCCATAATTTAGTTTTAATATTATCATTTCCCTCTAGAACTTTTCCAGCAGCGCGATAATGACCAATATTAGTCATACAGCTCCCAATAAAAACTTCATCAATTTTATCGTTTGCAACTTCAGATAGGGTTTTGATGTTATCTGGATCATTAGGACAAGCAATTAGAGGCTCAGTAATATTGTTTAAATCTATATCTAAAATATAAGCATAATCAGCATCGCGATCTGGCTCCAATAAAACTGGCTCCTTAAGCCATTCTTTCATAGCTTTAATTCTTCTTTTTAGTGTTCTAGAGTCTTGGTACTTATTGGAAATCATATTTTCCAATAGTACAATATTTGAATTTAAAAATTCAATTATGGGGGGCTTACTTAACCTTACAGTACAACCATTAGAAGATCTTTCAGCTGACGCATCGGAAAATTCAAAAGCCTGCTCTACTTTAAGCTCTGGCAAACCTTCAATCTCAAGAATTCGTCCATTAAATATATTTTTCTTGTCTTGCTTACTAATAGTTAATTCACCTTCTTTAATTGCAAAATATGGGATAGCGTTAACTAAGTCTCTTAATGTAATGCCTGGCTGCATCTCCCCGCTAAAGCGAACTAAAACAGATTTTGGCATATCAAGTGGCATGACTCCCATTGCGGCCGCAAAAGCCACTAAACCTGACCCAGCTGGAAAAGAAATACCTATTGGAAACCTTGTATGTGAATCCCCTCCAGTCCCAACAGTATCTGGCAAAATCATCCTATTAAGCCAAGAGTGGATAACGCCATCACCTGGCTTTAATGAAACCCCACCTCTGCTGCTTATAAAGTCAGGAAGGGAGTGTTGTAATTCAATATCAACTGGCTTTGGATAGGCTGCAGTATGGCAAAAACTTTGCATTACTAATTCTGCGGAAAAACCAAGACATGCTAATTCTTTTAATTCATCGCGAGTCATTGCACCTGTTGTATCTTGTGAGCCAACAGTATTTATTTTTGGCTCACAGTAAACTCCAGGCCTTATGCCTTCAACACCGCATGCTTTGCCAACAATCTTCTGAGCCAATGTAAAGCCTTTTTTGTTTGATGTATCTTGTGGGATTATATTTATAAACTTATTTGAAGGCTGTAATTTTAATGAAGACCTTGCTTTTTCTGTAAGTCCTTTCCCTATAATTAATGGAATTCTGCCCCCAGCTCTTAACTCATCCAAAATTGTTAGTGGGTCAAGTTTAAAAGTTGTTAATTCATCTTCATTTTCATCAGTAATATTTTTTTCTTGTAGATTTATCTTGACTATATCGCCTGTTTTTAATTTTGACACATCACATTGAATTGGCAGCGCACCAGAGTCTTCAGCAGTATTAAAAAAGATAGGTGCAATCTTATTGCCCAGAATTATCCCGCCTGAATTTTTATTGGGCATATATGGTATTTTTTCCCCAAAATGCCATTGCAAAGAATTTATAGCTGATTTTCGAGAGGACCCTGTTCCAACTATATCGCCAACAAATGCTATCGGTAACCTCTCTGATTTAAGCTTTTCTATTATTTTAAAAATATTTGGAATTTTATTTATAAACATTGAGTTAGCATGAAGAGGTATATCTGCTCTTGACCATGCATCTTGGGCTGGAGATAAGTCATCAGTATTTGTCTCTCCATCTACCTTTAAAACGATAACTTTAAGAATTTCTGGAATAGGTTTATTAGAGGTAAACCATTCCGCTTCCGCCCATGATTTAATTAAATTTGTGGCGTAATTATTACCGGCCTTATGTAATTTTTCTACATCATAAAAGGCATCAAATATAAGTGTTATTTTAGAAAGAGCTTTAGCGGCCTGGTCAGCCTTGTCAGTTTCTAGTAATGCAATTAAGGATTGAACATTGTACCCACCCAACATAGTACCCAATAGTTTGATAGCATAATCATCACTAATACAAGGTGAATGTGTGTTATTTTTAGCCACGTCGTTTAAAAAAGCAGCTTTTACAAATGCAGCCTGATCTACTCCGGCTGGGACTCTATTTTCTAACAAACTTAAAAGTAAACTAGAGTCATTGGCTGAATCTTTTTTTAATAATTCTATTAGCGACGCAGTTTGCTCTGTATTTAGAGGGAGTGGTGGCAATCCTTGGTTTTTTCTTTCAATTTCACCAGATAGATACAAATCTAACATTTAATTTTTTTTTCCAATATTAATATAGCTCAATACCTTTATTTTAAAGCAAATAAAAGGATTTCCCAAAGATTAAATAAATCTAACTAGCATAAAAAAAATAATTCATTTTTAATGTAAAATATAGTTATTAATTTAAAAGGTGTCTTATGATTTCTGCATTAACTGCAATTTCTCCAACAGATGGAAGATATTTCGTTCAAACTGACCCCTTAAGAGAATTATTTAGTGAGTATGGTCTCATTCACAATAGGGTTAGAATCGAAATATTATGGTTAATAGCTCTGAGCAAAGATAAAGAAATAAAAGAGGTTCCAAAATTTTCCGCTAAGCTAGTTAGTAAATTAACTAGCATTATTAAGAACTTCAGCCAAAAAGATGCTCTGGCGATAAAAAAAATTGAAAAAGTTACCAATCACGATGTAAAAGCTATTGAATACTGGCTCAAAGATTCACTTAAAAATGAAAAAGAAATAAATAAGGTTAATGAGTTTATTCACTTTGCTTGCACCTCGGAAGATATAAACAATCTTGCCTATGCGTTAATGCTAAAAGAAGGTTTGCGCACTGTTCTAATTCCGTCAATCGAATCTATTTTAAAACAGGTAACCATATATTCAACTAAATTTTCAGAAATTTCTATGCTTGCAAAAACTCATGGTCAAACTGCTAGCCCAACAACAATGGGGAAAGAATTTGCTAATTTTGGATATAGAATTAAGAGGCAAATTATGCAACTAAAAAAACAAGAAGTATTAGGCAAAATTAATGGGGCTGTTGGAAATTTTAATGCACATATATCTGCCTATCCCAAAAAAAATTGGCAAAAGTTCTCTAAAGAATTTATTACTTCAATTGGTTTAGTTTACAACCCTTATACAACTCAAATAGAGCCCCACGACTTTATGGTAGAAATTTTTCAAACTATCTCTAGAGTTAATACCATTTTAATTGATTTTAATCGAGATATTTGGGCTTACATTTCCAACGGTTATTTCAAACAAAGAGCAATTAAAAATGAAGTTGGTTCATCCACTATGCCTCATAAAGTTAACCCGATTGACTTTGAAAACTCTGAGGGTAACTTAGGGATTTCTAATGCAATACTAAATCATTTTTCTGAAAAACTCCCAATCTCAAGGCTCCAAAGAGATTTGACAGATTCTACGGTTCTTAGAAATATTGGCTTAGCTTTTGGTTTTAGCTTAATAGCATACAAATCATGCCTAAAAGGTCTTACTAAGTTAGAAATTAATAAAGTCAGAATAAATCAAGACCTTGATCAAGCTTGGGAAGTTCTTGCTGAACCGATTCAAACAGTTATGAGAAAAAATAAAATAAAGAATCCATATGAAAAGTTAAAGAATTTGACTAGGGGAAATCAGAATATAAATAAAGAATCATTACATTTATTTATAAAACTTCTTAACTTGCCTAATAAGGATAAAGATTATCTTTTAAATTTAACCCCACAAAATTATATTGGGGTAGCTGCATCATTAGCCAAAAAATTTAAATGAAGGAAATTTTAGTTCTTTATTATTCAAAAAGTGGCTCTGTAAAAGAAATGGCATCGTTAATAGCTAGGGGCATTAATTCAGTAGATGGTGCTCAAGCAAAAATACGGACGGTACCTGAAATTTTTCCAGAAATAACAAAACAGGTAGCCTCAATTCCAGATTCTGGGGCGTTATATGCCACATTGGATGACCTTGAAAATTGCTCCGGACTAGCACTTGGTAGTCCAACTCGCTTTGGGAATATGGCAGCACCATTAAAGTATTTTATTGAGACAGCAACTCCATTATGGCTAAAAGGTTCTCTTGAAGATAAACCCGCCTGTGTATTTACATCTTCTAGCTCGCTTCATGGGGGAAATGAAACTACTTTATTAAGCATGCAAATCCCTTTATTTCATATGGGTATGATCTTATTCGGCCTTCCTTACTCACTTCCTGAGTTAGCAACGACCACTACTGGTGGCACACCTTACGGAGCAAGTCACGTTGGTACCCATAAAATTGTTCATTCTATTTCTGATGTTGAAAAAAAATTGTGTATTGCTCAGGGTGTTAGGTTAGGGCAAATTAGTTTAAAGCTTAACAAATGAATAAACTTTTTCTTAGTGCATCTTTAAGTTTAATTGGATTAATTATATTAAACTTACTTTGGGAAATATATTATAATCCACTCCATAGTGAGGGGTCATTAATGGTGATTAAATCTGCAATTCTATTAATCCCATTGTCTGGTATTTTAAAAAAGAATAGGTATACCTACCAATGGTCAAGTATGTTTATATTGCTTTTTTTTATTGAAGGCATTGTCCGTTTTTATAGTGAAACTGGAGTTTCGCAATCTATGGCTCTATATCAAATCATTCTCTCTGGTATATTTTTTCTATCAACTATGTTTTTTTGTAAGGTAACAAGTAAGTTATGAAAATATTAATTTCAAATGATGATGGATACCAAGCACTTGGAATCCAAATTCTTATAGATGAATTAAAGAAAATTGCTGATTTAATAGTTGTTGCTCCCGATAGAAATCGCAGTGGCTCTAGTAGTTCTCTTACTTTAGATAAAGCCGTTAAAGTAACAAAGGTAGATGATAATGTTTATTATACTGATGGTACACCAACAGATTGCGTTCATATTGCACTTACTGGCTTAGTAAATTTTACTCCTGATTTAGTTGTATCGGGAATTAATCATGGGCCGAATATGGGTGACGATACTATTTATTCTGGAACAGTTGCTGCGGCAATGGAAGGCTATCTTTTAAATATCCCATCTTTTGCAATTTCAATGGGTAACGATAACCCCAAAAATTTTATAACCGGTGCAAAAGTAACTGTTGACTTGATTAAACTATATAATAAAAAAAAGTTTGCTTCTACTTTGCTAAATATTAATGTTCCAGATATTCCTTATGACAATTTAAAAGGAATCGAAATAACAAGACTTGGAAAAAGACATGCGGCTGAACCTGCAATTAAAGGTGATAAAAAAAATATGGAGACATTTTTTTGGATAGGGCCAGCAGGAGAGCCTAATGATGGTGGTCCTGGTACTGACTTTAATGCGATTCAAAATAAAATGGTTTCAATTACACCTATTCATGGCGATTTAACTGACCATAAAAATATGCAAAATATGAAAGAATGGATAAAAGAATAAAATGAAAAAATTATTATTTATATTGTTTTTACTTTTCTTAACTGGTTGCGCATCTCAATTTCCCGCCCAAGTTGAAGGGGGGGAAGAAGAAAAATATAGTAAAAAATGTTCTGATGTTTACACTGTAAAAAAAGGTGAGACGATATTTAGCATAAGCTTAAAATGTGGTTTTGATTATCAAAAAGTGGCTCTATCAAATGGGCTTAAGAAGCCCTATTTTGTAAAACCAGGAGATCAAATAAGATTTGATCTCCTTAGAAAAAGTAAACCTAACACTCATGATTTGAAAAATAAAGATAATACAACAAACACAATTCCCTATAATGAAGGCGAAATAATAGAGGATAATATATTTACAAGTGAAGAAATTACTACGCAAGATTTGGAAGTTGAATTTCAATTTGGAGATCCTATTCAAATTGACCAGCCAAAAGTTATTCGTGAAGTATATTCAAAAAAATCAATAAAAAAATCAAAAAAATTGTCAGAATTAAAAGCAAAAAATCAAAAAAAATGGGAATGGCCAACTAATGGCAAATTAACCTCACCATTCAGTGAAGCTGCCGACAAAAAAGGTATTGAGATATTAGGGTTAGAAGGTCAAGAAATTAGATCGACTTTAAATGGGAAAGTTATTTATGTGGGTGAAGACCTAGCAGGCTATGGAAAATTAACCATTATCAAACATGAAAATGACATTTTAAGCGTCTATGGACATCAGCAATCAATCCTTGTAACTGAAGGTCAAGCTGTTCAGGCTGGCGAGTCAATAGGCACTATGGGTGGAACTGGAACTGATGTAGTCAAACTGCTATTTGAAATAAGAAAAAATGGTAAATCAATAGACCCTATGAATTTTTTAAAAGAAATACTTTAATCTTGGTGTAATTACTTCTTCTTACTATCTTTTTCCAAGTAATTTTTTACCTCAGTCATGTCATATTCTCGGGCCCATTTGATCATTTCATCAAATGCTGGCGCCCCAAGCTCTCCATCTTGCGCGTGGATTCCAGCTCTATCTCTAATAAATAAGACAGCTGGAACAATTGCAACCTGAAAATAATCAGCAATAACTTTATCTTTATCTATATCAACCATACCAAAAATTATATCTTTATTTTTTTTAGCTGCAGCTTCGAATATTGGTGTAAATGCAACGCATGGCTTGCACCATGTAG
>Ga0209502_10001814_pt1 | contig 18759 bp, 24 predicted proteins | sample ArcticOcean_MG_C_10_FD_187442 | JGI IMG/M metagenome (GOLD analysis project Ga0209502, IMG submission 187442) | Marine microbial communities from western Arctic Ocean - ArcticOcean_MG_CB11_90 (SPAdes) (version 2) | ecosystem: Environmental > Aquatic > Marine > Oceanic | place: Arctic Ocean... | reverse complement strand
TAAATTGGTATTCTTATTGTGTATGTTTATAATTCTAAACATATAAGAGTCAACACTTTCATCAGTATGTTCATCTGAAAGAAGAGCCTTATCAATTAATTTATCATTGAAATACTTATCGTACATCTTTCGGTAGTAATCTCTATAACCTGGAGCAGAGTCAAATACAAATTTATCAATTCTTCTATCTTCTACAACATTCCATAAATCTTTGATGATTGAAATGGAATTCATAACACCTTTTTTAATAGCTCCCTCCTTAATATGTTGAGGAACTAAGTTGTAGATATCACCAAGTAGTTCGAAATCTGAAAGTTTAATGTGAGACCCTTCATGTAATGCAAGTCCTACTGCAACATCGAAATCTTTAGGTTCTACAATATTAGAACCAATAACTACGGATTTACCATCGGTGTAAGAATCACCCCTTTGGTTAAATCTAACACTAATTTGGTCGTTTGTTACAATGTTTACAAAGTTTGAAATGGCCCTTTTGGATGCAGACAATTTGTATAAGTCATGTGATTGTTTTTCAAAATCACTCATCGTATCTACTACGATATTATCGTCTTCCCAATCGGAGAGCCAATAAGAAGAATTTCCATAGTTATTCATATTATTTATTTTAAGGTTTAGTATATTGGGATAATCACTCCCACTCAATTACAATACTAATATACAAATAATAATTTAAGCTACCAAACTTTTTGGTAATTATTTTTAAACTATTTGCATTTCTATCTCATTAGTAAGTTACTAAACTACGAAAAAAAAATGATATAAACAAGTTTTTTAGTTAAAATCTTCGTAAATATTATGCGATGGGAAATCTGAATCTAATTCTTCGGATAGGAATAATAGTTCTTTTCTTGCATCTTCAACCATATTCCAATCCTCGTAAGAGATTGCATCTTCTAATTTTTCTAATATTTCTTTTATTCTATTTTCCATGTTGAGAATTCTTTTCCCAATTAAATATAAGAAAATTAAAATTTTAGATTATTTCTAATTGAAGAAGTCCAGGTAATGTCTTTATTCGGTGTAGAATCTATAAAGGTTGATGGCAATATTTCATCCGAGGTTGGTTTACTTCTATCATATGTCTCATTTGGAGTACCTTTATAATGTCTAGTTATTTCTAAATTACAAACAAAAAATCTGATATCAACATCTACTTTACTCATATGAACTCTAAGAAGATTCTCAGGTGGAATCATATAATGTCCTTGATTTACATATTCTAACAAATTTAAATAAATAGAAGAATAGTAATCCATTAGTTTTGGTGTTCCAAATGCAAATATATCACATACACCATCTGAATTTGGCCAATTATCAGTTTTTACTCTACCAGATGGCACATTTAGATATTTATTTAAATCAATTTTTAAATCTTTATTCATTAAAATATCGGTTCTACCTCTAATAACAATATCATAATCTATATCCAATGATTTGGATAACATATTTGCTTTCCAAATCTTATACCACATTGAAAGTGTAGGAAAGTTTTTGGCATAATCAATTAAATTAGATAGCAAATGAGATGGTGGGTCTATGTAAGGAGTTATGACATCTAAAGTTGATTTTTTAAAATTAGAATATTTTTCAAATTCCAATTCTTTAAAATTATATATCTTTTTTAAATTTTGAATAGTATCATCTCCACTTTCATCATCCCAAAATGAACCATATAAATCAATATCATACTTTTCAATCAATGAATTCCAAAAATGTTTAGTTTTATCTATATCTCGTATAAACCCACTAAAGCACAATGCTATTTTTGGTTTTTTTGTAAATAACTCTTGCTGTGTGATAAATTTAGTTTCCGTTTTGTCACAATTGAACGAATAACCAAAATAGTCTAAGTCATCTTTCCATATTTTATTTAACTTATCAACTTGGTCATCTCTATATACCTCATTCCATTTTAATTCACTGTTATCTTTTGATTGAAAGTTATAATCTGTAATAGGTATATTACTTATCTTACTAAATATGTTTATATCCTCAGATAATCTTTCAAATCTAATAACTATACTATCTGAGTTGATTATCCAATTGCCATGTGAATCTTTTAATTGTGAAAATAAAGATTTTTTAAATGCAGGAACATGAAAAGGGATATTATCATCCAAGTAAATATCTACAAATTTTTGAAAATCCTCTTTCGTGTGACTATCAATTGCCATTTGGTGTGAAGTTTTACACCAAGCCCAATCTAAACGAAAATAATTAAATAATAAATCAAATGGGTTTCTGATTACAGTTACTATCCTATCACTTTTATTTATGGAAAATGTAGCTACATTTCTAGAAACTCCCCATTGTTGGGTTGGGTAGTCCCAATCTTGCCAACCTTTTATTTTTGTGGGATATGACCAGCTGTGACCAACTGACCGAATATTTGTATTTTTACCATTTAATAAAGCTATTTTATTACAAAAGTTATTTTCAAATAATTTAGATTTAGTTATTGGTATTTCTACTAAAATTAATTCCATTATTTATAACGTTTTATATAATCAGAACATACCCCTAGACAATTATCAACAGGCCAATTATGTCTTTCGGGTAAAACTGCTATTGAGTTTGTTAAAGGTCTAATTTTGGGATGAGACCACATTATACCCTTTGAAGTTATAGTTACATCATCTTCATCATGCCAAAAGTAATGTAAATGAGTTTCACATAATAATTCTAATGCTGGGTGATTCTTACAATGTATCCATAATTTGAATCTACGTTTCTGTAACCAATCAATATCCACTTGATAATCTGCCGTATCATGTCCTAAATATAACTTATCACCAATGTACCAAATATCAACTTCTACATCATAACCAGCTTTAATAGCATCATCAATGTAGTTTGGTTGGTTTTCAAAGTTTTGATTTACACCATCTATGTTTCCTCTATGTGATATCAGTACCATACACCTCTGCTTTTGATAAGAATAATTTATTTACATCAGAAATACTAAAGTTTTGTTCTGGTACAAATCCCTCTGTCCATTGAGCTTTAAATATATTTGCTACAATTTTATATGGATGTAGTTTCTTAATATCTAGTATTTCAAAATTATCCACCATTAATTTTCTACCATCTAATTTACCCCATCGTTTAGGTTCTTTGGCCATCAAGTAAGAACGAGTGAAATTAATTTCAGGCTCCCAATATGATTGATTTTTGCCATCCTTTTCATACCATATTAGTAAATTATCAACATTAAATTTAGTTTCCTCAAACATAATTTGTAAATTCTCTTTAGTTGCTGCAATAAGATGGTCTGAAAAATGATATGGTATAAAACTCCAATGTCTAAAGAATATAGGAGAACAATGTATTTTCTTTGGATTCATAGCTACTTCATTAGCTATATATTCCATGTTTGAGAAGTATTCATCACCTCTTATTTTTATCACATAATCTGTTTCTACTAACTTCAATCCGTTTAAAGTAGATATTAGTTGATAATTAATATTTTGATGACCCCCTTCTTTTGGGAGTTTTGTAAGTATTATATTGTAAGAGTTAGGTATTTTTGAAAAATCAAGTTTACACCCAATCCAAGTAGATATTACTACATTCTGTGTTGGATAGTGTTTTACAAAGAAGTTTATTGTTTCTTGCAGTATCTTACCCTGCAAAAGAATTGTAACATTTTTCATTAAGAATTAAATATTTTAGTTTTTAAATTTTATATTAATATAATTTATTAATCCCATAATTGTTGGTGCCCATAAACCTATGAACAACGCCTTTAGTTTTTCTTCTAATACTAAAAACAAAAATATTGAGAATGCTATTGAGAATGCAACGCATAGTAAAAGTATCAGTTCAGCTAGTGGTGGAGTGTTTTTAGATTTCATAATTAACTTATATCGTTTGATTTGTCAATTTTAGTCTCCAATGTCTTATTTAATGTTTTAACCAATTCATCTAGCCTTTCTATATCTTTAGAATATTTAGAATCGGTTGAATTAGATTGGTTGGAGAATCTATTAATTTTGTCCTCCAACCTATCCAAATCTTTTTGATAAAATACTTTACTTATTTTTAGTTCATAGCTTAACTCAGTTACTCTACTAGCTAACTTTACTATTATCCAAGAGGCTGTTATTACTAATAGTAATAAACACCCAAATATGATAAGATGAAAATAATCTACCGTTTGCATTAAATTCTAAGATTTACTTATTATATAGTTCGTAAACTTTATTGATAAGATTTGTCTTAGTAAGTGATAAATCCAATTCTTGATTGAATTCTTTTTGAGCTAAATCAACTAATTCACCTTTACTCTTCTCTCTAAGAGATGATTTGGTTATCTTACCTGATTTTCTACCCTTTCTTTTGCCACCTTTAGCCGCATCCACAACATCTTTCGATTGGTTTACAACTTCTTTCACAGCGTCAGCAACATCTTTTGCTTCTTTTGCTACTCTTTTGGCTCTTTTCTTAATTTCTTTAGCAGTTTCTTTGATATCTTCGATACCATCTTCTACTACATCTGGAATTAAGTCTCCATCTCTATCAGCAATTTTACCTGCTTTTACGAAATAGATTACTACACCGGCTACTATTACTAGTACACCAATGATGATTAAAATAGTGTTCATAATTTTTATTTTACTTGTTTATAAATATTAAGAGGATTAAATAAACATATGGAAGTCATCATCATTATCCATCTGTCTCAATCTTTCAGAGTCATTTAGATTACTGTTTCCAGTCATTGATGCTAACACCATAGTTGCTAATCCAATTAATGCGTTTCGGAAATACTTTTTAATACTCGCCATATAAGGAATAAGATTTTTGGGGTTCAGGTTCTATAACTTTTTCTTCTTGTTTAATCACATAAGTAAACCCCTCTCTTGCATCCATATAAAACTGTGTATTTCCATTCTTTTGATAGATGTACTCTAATACATCTGTCAATGAATCTAAAACCAATGAAGAGTTATCTAATGGAGTCCACCTATCGCCAGGTGGTACTCTTTTAGCAACTTTTACTTTTACCTCTTCGGTAATAACTTCTGGTTCTTTACTCATTACTCAATTACTCTAATAATTCTGCTTTCCTTTGCTCCACTTACTTTGTAGTCAATATTAACACCAGCGTCTGTAAAGTCTTTTACAACTCTTGCTTCTGCTTCGGTTACTGATTGTGCATCAACCAAGTAAATTTCTTTTTTTAATTTTGGGTTGCCATTTTTAAGTGTTGCTACCTCAATTTCCACTACTACTTCAAAATATTTACTCATAACTTGTTATTTATATTTATATATATTGTTAATTAAAGTAAAGATACAAAAAATATTTGTATTTACCAAACTTTTTTTAAATTAATACTCATATTCCTTTTTTGGGCCTGTAAGATTACCATTTATAAGGAAAGAACAATTAAAACATAACATCCTTAGATTCTCATGTTTATGGTTCTTTCTATTATCATCTAAGAAATCTAATACCAATGGAACTCTGAAATCGGTTACCCTTCTTTCTTCAAATCCACAAGAATTACACTTCTCCAACATATACCCATTATTGAGTAATCTCTTTTTTAATTTCCAAACTGGATAGTCTGGAAACATTCCTGCTAAAATATCATCCAATGAGTGTGCCAATGTTCCAGGGTTTGTTCCCTTTCTTATACCAATTCCATGTGGATTTTTCAAATCTTCAAATACTCCGTACTCTTTAGCATACTTCTTATAAGTGTTATAAGATACACCTAACATTCTTGCGGCTTCAGCAGCAGAACGTGCTTTTTGTTGTACATCCTTTATTTCCGATTCTAAAAGTGGTCTTGCACCCAAACCTCGCTTGGTTCTTTGTTTCGGTGCTTGGGATAAATCTGCAGTTGGGTCAAAATTCGGAAATAGTGATTCCCCTTTTGTAACATCTTCCATTTTCATATACTATTTAAAATATTGTTTCTATGTATATAAATATAGATTAATCCTTTTTTTCTACACCAAACTTAGAGAAGCGATACCAAAGTCTTTCGTGGAAGAAATAAAGTATCATTTTAGTAAATACTTCTACCCCACCTATGGTTAACCCAATTTCCCAACTTCCAGTTATAAGTGCCGATAGTATCATTGTATCTATCGTACCTATTACTCTCCAACTTAGTGTTTTTGCAATGTGTCTTTTATAACTTACCATCTTTTTTCATTTGTTCTCTGATTGAGGTTGCTGAGATATCACCTATTTCCTTTGGTGGTACGTGTTCTATAATATCGTACCCCACTCCTCTACCATAATTGATAGATTCTATATCTGGTATGATGGTAGCGATTACCTTACCTTCTAAGATAAGTTCTTTTAGTTCACCTTCATGTACCATTTCTAAAATTTCTTCTGCTGTCCAAGGATTCTTTTCGTCTGGTTCTACATCTCTGATACCTAACCATACTTTATATCCTTCCTTTAATCTTTCATTAATTAACCATAGATGTCCCTTGTGTAGCGGCTGCCATCTACCAGCGAAAAATGAATACTTTACTTCTGATGAAGAACTTTCTTTATCAGCGGATGCTATTTTGTTTGCCATTTATTTGATTTAGTGATTTATAACTTTTCCTTATCTCTTAAATAAGATACTATTTTTGTGAATGATTGTTTTGGATTATCTTTAGTTGTATCCACATCTAGGAAATTCTTTTGTGGTGCTACATAATCCTTTGCATGAAAATGGTCTCTTTCTCTTGGGGTAGAGCAGTGTACATAAAATTCTTCAAATGAATCTAAACCGATTCTTTCTTTGAACTCTTCTCTTAACCATTCGTAAGGTGCTACTAAAGATACTACTACATCACATTCGTTTTTAGATACATACTCAGCTATCATCTGAGCATTACGAATGTTATTAACTCTACCTTCTGGTGAGTAATCTTTATTGATTGTTAGTTCTCTTAAATCGTCTCCATCGAGATGGAAGACATTCTTTCTCCAATTTTTTTTCTCGGTTTTAAGAAGTTCTACTAATAGTTTTCCGAGTACAGTTTTTCCATGAGCTGGTTGACCTGTAAACCAATAAATGTTACCTTTTGTCATAACTTGATTTTAATTATTACTAATATACGAAAATAATTTGGATTATCCTAACTTATTTTTCTGTTTTCCAACCTCCTCCGGCTGCCTTATATTTCTTTGCTGCCCAACCATTAGCATATGCCGATGGGTATACATCAAATTTCTTCTTTGCTTGTGATTTATAATAAGACCACTTTGATGCATCAGTTGGTACATTTTTTTCTAAGAATAGATTTACTCGTTCTTCAATTGATTCGTTTGTTCCTCCAAATACTAAGTAATTGGAAACACTACATACTTCTCCATCTGCAGAACAATGTCTTTTTCCTTTAAGAAGGAATGGACTAACCATACTTAAACCATATTGTTTTTTCATCAATTTATCAATTGCAATAATACCTTTTTTATCTACGGCGTCATACATAGTATCATTTCTACTATCTTCCTTTGGATAAAATTGTAGTATTACAACATCTTTATTAAAGTGGCCACTTACTATCCCCTTATCGGTAGAATTAACCCCACCTGATAAGTTTGATATTAAACTAAACGGCATTGATGTTTCTGAACTAAATGAAGTCTTTTTTTGTAATTTACCTATATCTTGGGATTGTATGTTCCATTTATTGGCAACACTACCTTCATTAACTACTGATTCACTTACACCTTCAGCGAATTTCATTAATCCTCTTACTCTTTTTATTAATGTACCTGCAGGAATCCCATAGGTATCACTCATTACATCTTGAGTAAACTTGTTTGATAGGAAGTTAGATAATTCTTTTTTAGTTGCAATACCACTCTTAAAATCATCTCTTGCAATCTTATCCAATTCTTTGGCATCTATCTTACCTTTGAAGTATGCAGTAAGTGCATCGGCTTTGTAGTTGTATTTTCCTTCGTTTACTACTGATTCTTTTATGTTTTTGAATCTTCTCTTAATATCATTGTGAAATTTCTTATGATATTTTTTAGGAATATGGTCTGATTTTAAGTAATCATATAAATCTTGCTCATCACTCCACATTTGTCCTGCAGCTTGGTCTTGTGTTGAACTATATCCAGCAGCGATATCTAACATAGTGTACATATCATTATGCTTTAAACTTTCGTTTATTGATTCAGAAATTGATTCCTTTAGGGTTTCTAATTTTTTACCGAATGAACCACCGATTGTCATAGAAGTATAGAAAGAAAATGCATCAATAATATCATGTCCATCCCATTTTGCTGCTTTAGAATATGCTGCACCTTTATCTTCAATTACATCCTCCATCGCAGTACCAACGTGTTTTGATTGTTTTGCCTTTGGGAAGAATTTAGGTAATTGTTTTGCTTCACTATGAAAGTTAGCATCAGTTAGAGCTCCTTTAAGAATCAACATAATTGCATGTTGATGTTCCGGTGAGTTTATTTTTGTACCCTTTAGATATGCATCTAATTCAGATTTTACTTTTTTATTTAATCGTAAGTTTGCTTCGTTAACAACTGATTCATCTAACTCAAATTTAGAGTATTTGTTTAAATCGTTTAAACTTTTTAATTCAACTCGTTTACCGTTTGAATCTAATCCATAGATAGTAGCGGTATATTTACCCATTCCATCAGAACGTTTACCTTTTAATTTTTGTTTTAATTCAGCACCTGCTCTTCTTTTGTTAACAGATGTATTTATTTCGTTAACAACTGATTCGTTATATCCTGGTTCGATAACCAACATACTTTCTTTTGATTTTGGTACTTTTAGTTTTTTGATTGCGAATAGTTTTGCATTGTAAAGGTCTTTTGCTTCAGATTTTTTAATTTCTAATCGTTTACCTTTATGGTCAATTGCAACCCACCCTGCAAATTTAGATATTTCATTAACCGATACTCCCTCATATATTGATTTAAGATACTTAATGAAATCCTTATCATTTTTCATATCTTTAAAATTTCTATCTGAAAATACTTTCTTTACGAAATCTCTAACATCTTTAGCATCTTGTCTAATTAAATCAATTGCTGAAAATACACTTTCATTTAAGTTTAATTCGTTTACTGATTCTAATATCTTAGAATTTTTTTCTATTGCCATAATAGTATTTTTTTCTCTTCTAATTGATATTCCTTTAAATGTAGATTGATTGAAATATTTATTTTGTCCACTTTGGTAAGCTGCCAATACATCATGGTGTGCAAATACACCACCTGGTATATTATATATAATAGTTCCTTTAGGTAATATTACATTTGTATAATCACCGATTCGTACACCTTTAACATCTCTTTTTAATTGATACTTTCTATTATCTAAACCATATGTACCACCACTCATAGTACCTGAATTTGGTCTGAATGTTGCTTCATCAATTGATTCGTTAAATATACTATGGTTTTTTATACCTAATTTATTTACTAATTTTTCAATAGCATGATAATCACTATCTGGATGATTTCCACTTCCAAGTATAATTTCTATCTCGCCTTTAGTTACAGGATGAGAACTAACGTTTACTTTATACTTTCTATTTATTTTTTGAACGGCTTTTCGTAATACATCTATTTTATCTTCGTTTACCGATTCGTTAAACATTTTAATAAAATATGCATCTTGCTTTTTATCACCCTTTACAGCTTTATCAAAACCTCTAATAGCAACCTGCTTTTCATCTTTGATGTATTTTAAAAGTTTAGTGATATTAAGTACTCTACTACTAACGTATTTTTCTACGTTATCAATAGATACACCCGTGAGTTCAGCTATCTTTCTGATTTGAGGTTCAATTGCTTCGTTTACTGATTCTTTCATATTTGCTGTTATTGATTCTGGTGCATTTGATTTCACCCAATTGAATAGTTTATTTCTCCAAACCTTTTCTGCATAAATTCCACCTTTTTCTTTTTTAAGAGGCAATGAAAGAAATCCAGATGTAAACTTTACAGTTTTACTTTTTGTAGTTCGTATTGTTTTTTGTTTACCATCTATACCCTTTACAACTTTATTCGTTGAACTAGTTTGTCTTTTTTCAACATCTTTGCCATCTGCACCCTTTAAGAATACAGTATTTTCTGGGTTATTAAGTATAACATCCACTCTACCATTCATTCCTTTAGGTAGTGCTTTAGTAACCAACCCCCAAATAGTGTTAGATGCACCTTCGTGTGTTTTTAACATTATATTTTCTGAACCCATTGACCCATCAGGTACTTTTCTTTCTCGATTCTTATTATTTTCTAATGCAGTTACATATTTAGTAAGTACCCAAGTTAAATGAATATTTTCTGGTTTGTATCCTACTGCCTTTAATTTTGGAATTACACTTGTAATATCAGTTACATCTTTAGCAGTAATATCGAATAATATATTTGGAAGAGTTTCAGGATTATTTTTACCTAATAGAAGTTTTTCTAAACTAGCATCTTTAATACCAATTGCCTTTACTAATATATGAAGTGCGTATACGTGGTCTGAATTTTTAAGATTTAGATTTTGGAGTTTGAATCCATCATCTTGTATTTTATTAATTAAATCTATATCTTTAGGTTTGATATTCTTACCATATTTTTTGATGATGGAATTAATGTCTAATTTACCTAACCTATTGAGAATTTGAAGTTGTTTTTTCATTTCATCAACATCTCTCACTTTGAATGATGCTGAATCTATAAAGTTACTAATAGCGAATCCTTTTCCACTACCAGCTCCACCTGCAATAAAAACGATTTGTCCATATGGTTTTCTATTACCATATGTAATTAACTTTTCGTTTAATATATCTTCTGTTATTTCTTCAAATATCATTTCTTCTTTTTTATTTTTCAACCCCACTCATGTACTCTATAAATATATATAAAAAACTTAAAAAGTTGTTATTTTGTTGTGATTTTAATACCATTTTGTAAAAACCCAGATGGTAGATTTGTTAAAGTTGACGGTGATGGAGATGTGAATTTATTAAACATTATCTTTTGGTCTCCTCCTAATAAACTTCTTCCATCAGTCCAGTCATTGTTTGCAGATGAAGTGTATATAGTATCACCCGTTATTCCCATTAATGCTGCTTTAGTAGCATGTGGTGTGGAATTTGGACTTGCTTGTAAATATAATGCAACTAAACCGGCAACTTGTGGTGCGGCCATTGATGTTCCACTAATGTTACATTGACGGAAAGTACTATCAGCGTAATAAGCAGAATCAGTAAACCTATTTGTATTAGATGTTGAACTCATAATATTAGTACCTGCTGCATAAATATGAACAGCTGGTCCACATTCTGATGAAGTTGCTTTCTGGTCTTTATTTGAACCATCACCATTTGTTGCTGAATTTAGAGCTGAATCTAAATTACCTACTAGAATAGCTCCATCTGCATTTGGAGATGAACCTCTATGATAATATACATCTTCTCCACCTCTAGTTAAATAGTTATTGTAATCAGTTCCACCAGGTACATCACATTTATTACCTCTATTACCAGCAGCAATAGTTACATGAATACCAGCTTCTATCATTTCTTCTACATCAGTATCAATGGATAATATTCTTACGTTAGCACTGTAAACACCTACTGCTGATTGAAATTCCATTAAACCATAGTTTGATTCCCTCTCTCCAGCGGTATCTATATCACCACCAGTGTAAGAAACACCTCTATAATTTATAGCCGTTATATTATCATTGGTTAACGATGTAGAATATCCCCAACTCATATTAACTACGGTTGGTCTCATTGGTCTTGTTAATTTTTTATCAGTGTGCCAACCTTTGATTACATCAAAACAATCTGTTGTTGGAATACCAGTACTACCATCAGTAGAACCTTCCAAACCATTTACTTTTACTGAATAGACTCTAGCACCGGTTGCAAAACCATAACTATTACCAGCAACAATACCAGCAACATGAGTACCATGTCCATCCAAATCTCTATTGTGATTTGCATTTTGAGTTCCAGTTACACCACTTAGGGAATACCAATCTACATCTTGTGTTCTAGGTGCGGATGCATCATTAATTCCACCAAAAAATTCAGGATGTAGCATTTCAACTCCACTATCTTGAATTACAACATCAACACCAGTACCATCCAATGTATATGTATAATCTTCAGAAGTTGATGAACTACCACCGTAATTGTTAGTTTTGGATTTATGTCTTATTAATCCCCAATTTAAAAAATCACCACTATCGGAAGTGGTTTTAGTAAAATTTCCAGTTCTAGTATCTCTGTGTTCAATAAAGATATCGTCTCTAAATTCAGGCGGTATTTCTACTCCCTTAACTCTATTATCATTCTTTAGAGTTGTTACCTCTTCGGCTGATAAAGTGTACCAAGCCTGTCTTGGAGAATTAGGTCTTAGATTTGGAGAATCAACTCTACGATTGGGAATGTGTAAAGTACCACCATCATCTGATAGTTCCATATCATCCCAAAAGGATTGATAATCAACACCCTTATGTAATATAACGTTATACGTGTCCATTTATCTATATTTAGTATAATGCTGTCCATTGGAGTCCATCCCAAAACCAAGGTTTAATGGATACACCACCACTACTACTTACCATTAAACTACCACTTGGTGGATTTGATGGATTTGTTGCTCTTACATTTAACTGTAATACATCAGCAATATTAACATATTCACTTGAACTTATTATCATTGAGCCCGTACCTAGTGTTATACTACTGGCAGCATCATCTTGACCTTTTAATAAAGTAGTTGTAATTCTTTCATTTGCATAAATACTATTAGCAGTTAGCTGTCTTGTATCACCAGCATAAACAAAATCATTCGAACCAGTTATGTTATTTGATGAATCTTCATAATAAACAGTTCCTGCTGCAGCTTCATTTGGTAAAAATTGAGTGGATGATGAAATTAGAGCTCCACCACTAACAATTTGTTCAGATGATGATACTAAACCAGGAGGTGCACCAACTACAATATCCCATGAAACTTCTTCAACGTTTCCTGCTGTTAATGAATACCAACTACCAGTTGTATTTACTATTCTATATCCAAAGAAGTCTCCATCATCATCCGAAAATACCATATCACCAGGTGTTATAGAAACTGATGCAGTTTCTGCCGCAGTAAGTGGATTCAGTCTGAATGGTGAATCGGTAACCACCACCGTACCAGACGATGATAAGTTTAAGTTATTAGCCGAATATAATGTTGGAGTTCCAGTTGTACCAACTTGTATTGATGGAGCAGTTATTAAACCAGATGCAGATATTGTACTATCAAAGTTTGCAGGAACATTTACACGTAAATTACCTACAAAATCAGAACCATCATACGTGGATTCAATGGATGCCGAAAATGACCCTGAGAATATTTTCTGTCCATCTACTCCACCTTCTATTGCCGAACCTGGAATTCCAGTTAAACCTTGGCCACTACCACTAAACCAACTTCCACTTCTTGCTATTGCATATCCACCACTTATAATTAGATTACTACCTTCATTTAAGTTTACATTAAAGTTTCCAACACCTATTGTTGATGTAACACCCAGTATATTATCTACGGTTACATTATTATCACCATCTATCAATTGAGTTGTTGAACTAAGTCCATCTATTGCAGTAGCAGGAATACCAAATAATTGAGCCCCACTACCACTAAATGCCCCATTATTAAGTAAAATACTTCCAGTTACTTCAATATCATCTGTAAATCTTTGTTTTGCTAAGAATATATTTACATCGTTTGCACTAATTCCATCACTAGAAATTAAATCTATGTTTGTTTGTAGTGTAGATGCTGATGCATTTAAAGCATTTTGTAATACAAATTCAAAATCACTTACTTGTTGTGATGATGATACGATATCAGTACCACCAACACTAAACCCATCGGCCGAACCAGATAAAACTTCTAATTGGTTTAATATAGGTAATATTAAAGAACTTGAAAAATATTTGTTAGTAGGACCTTCTGCAATAAAATCAGTTGAAAGTGATGATAAATCTATTAGAGAACCATTTATCTGAGCAGATGATGAAACTACATTAACAGTATTAATATGTTTTATTGTTTGTCCAGATGAGGAAACAGTTCCAGACGGAGTACTTGAACCACCTCCGGCACTATTAATTCTAGTAGCAAATGATGCCGAATCGTCTGTATAAACAACGGTTGTAAGAAAGTTACCAACATCATTTGTTGTTAATAAATTCCCACCATCGGATTCACCTGCTGCTAAATTGATTGTTCCATCAAAACCCGAACCAGCACCTGTAAATGTTAGTGTTGAGTTGTTTACTGATATGTTGGATATATAATCGGTGGAACCACCACCACCACCAGCACCAAAACCTGCAGCAGCAGCAGATGCAGAGGCAGCTGTACTAAAATCAGATATATTGGTAGATGTTAATGAGCCAGATAGTATTGTACTACCTCTTAAATTTTCTATTGTTTGAGCAGATGAGGAAACAGTTCCACTTGGAGTACTTCCACCGCCGCCTCCAGTACCAAATCCAGATGCTGCAGCAGAGGCTGATATTTGGTTTGATGATGAAACTACATTTTCAGTGTTTAATCTTGTTTTGATTCCACTAATATAATTTGTAGTTGCTGTTAAATCAACCTGAACCGATGAAGTTATAGCTCCATTGGAATTTATTCTTGCATCAGCTTTTGCATCTGTATAATAAAAATTAGTTGAACCTTCTGATATAGCGTCACTATTTATACCACCTATTATAGAATTAACTTTTGCATCTGTATAATATTTGTTAGTTCCCTCTGAAATGTCTGTTGTTGTTAATCCGGTAATTGTAGAGTTAACTGTTGATATTTGGGAAGATAGGTCACTATCTGTTGCTAAGTCATCAGTAAGGTACGATTGTAGTGTTAAAAGGGTTGCTTTTCTAGTACTACCCCCATCTACAATCGGAAAAATCGTAGCATCACCAAGTGAGCCCGATGTCAATTCTGCTAATTCCGATATTTTAATATTGTCTGCCATACCTTAATAAATATCTTTTATCTTTTTTTCTTTTTCTTTTTACTAGGAATTTCTATTTCATTTTGCTTCATCACCTCTATTTGTTGGTTTCTGATAGCTACTTGTTTTTCTCTTCTCCTAACAGTTGTAGGTTTGGTGTACTCTTGTCTATCTTTATATTCTAAGATATGACCAGAATCCATAACTGCTCTTTTAAATATTTTAAGAGCTCTATTTATATCACCTTTCCTAACTTTTACCGTAACTATTGGTTTACTCATTTATATAACGTTATGCTCCAGTTTTTGAAAAGGTTGGAGTCTTTCCTTTTGTACTATTACCACCTTTGGTAGAACCAGTCTTTCCTTTACCGAACCACTTTCGTAAATCCTCATTTTGTGATTTACCTTCTCTGACTCTGAATGGTATATTATGTTGTTTCCAAAATTGATTTAATGTTCTTATTAAATCATCAATGGTTGATTTTAGTTTTTCTTTATTTTGTGGAGTTGTTGTATTCCACATTTTTGATGGTATGATTCCCTTCAAATAATTTCTGATTGGAAATATACCTATTTCAGTTATAGTTTCTTCTTCCTTAACTACCGATTCAGGAACACAGTTTGGCACCATCTTTCCGTTCTTCTTCTTCATACCCACTTGCTTGTAGTTTTTCCAGCAATCTTCGTTCAATATGTCGGTTAACTTAATCATATACTATAAATATAAGTTTTTAATGTTTAATCAATTGAACTCTCCACTTAACATCTTTATCTCTTAGCATCTTTTTAGTTGCTTCAACGTTTTTTGGTGAATCATCAGCAAAGTAAACATCATCGTAACCTTCGTTATCGATTTTATCTTCAATCCAATCTGCTTTATCTTTTGGATTATTAGATGCTAATGCAGTTACATATATCTTACTCATATTAATACCAATATCTTTTAGGTATTGTCTAATAGGTTTATGTGCAGCTCTTGCAGTTAGGATGTGAACACCACTTCCACCACTACTTTGTACTACTCTACGAAATATCTTAGTTATCTTTTTAATCTCTTGAGGGTCTTGTACTTTAGAGAAATCAGAGAAATCAAATACATCTTCCGGCTTTTCTTTGTAAACAGCGTATTCACCGGGGGTAAGTTTCTTCTTCTTACCATTATTAGTAATATAGATAAAAGAAGTTGTTTTAACCAAAGTATCATCAAAATCAAATACTCTGAGTTTCTTTGATTCATTTAATAAACTTCTTGCTATCATATCTTCTTGTTCTTTGGTAAACATACTAATATACGAATTATTTTGGATATATCCAAATTTTATATAGATTTACTTAGAATCTGATTATTAAGTTCTAATAATCTTTTATTTTCCATTTCTAAGTACTTAACTTTAATAGTTAATTCTGCTACATCTTTAGTAAGTTCTAAGATTTTCTCTCTTAAATCATCTTTTTCAAAAGCACTTCTCTCTAATAATTGTTCTAACCTATCAATTCTTTTAGCACAGTCATCTTTAATGTAATCTTCTTCTTCTTTTTTGTCTTGAGCACGTTTTTCATAGTACCTCCAAGCTCCAGCTGAACCTAATACTGTGAAGAGAGTTATTAATACTGCGTAAATTGATTCTGGTTGCATTTATTTTGTATCTTTATTGTGTAATATACCGTCAGTTTTTTCTAATTCAGCTTTCAGGTAATGTTTAGCTCCTACTAAGTAATCCTTAGCTTTGATGATTTTAGTTTGCCACCAATGTGGTAAATCAATTTCACCATCCATCTCTTCGAATGATTTCATCATTTCACCTAACTCATCAGCGTATCTTTCAATCACACTTAAATCTGCTCTTAACATACCTGGCTCATTATCTTCATGTCCTAAATCCGTATCTTCAAAAACTGAAGTATCTAATTCTGCATCTGCTTTCATTTGAGATACATACTTATCTTCCATATCCAATAATTGGATTAGATTCTTTTGTTTTGCTTTAATTTTCTTAGTCAAATCTTTTAATACGTTTAGTATTTTCTCACGCTTAGATTCATCCTTTTCATTTTTGTAAGGAAGTACTGCTTTTTTTCTATCAGCTTCTAATCTTTCGATTTCTTTTTTGACTGCTTCTATCTTTAAAAACAATTTGGGAATACCCTCACTCATTAATTCTGAGAAAGTGAACTTTCCTTCATAGTTTTCAACGATATACTTTTTTAACTTTTTCATAATAGTTATATTGTTATCTACAAATAAATATAATGTACTTTTATTTAAAGGAAGAAAAACAATGCCCTCAAACGAGGGGATTATCATTATTCCTTCTTTCCAAAGATTTTACCAGCTTCAGCTATACCAAACGAACCAAGTGTAATGATTACGAATGAGTTGTAGATGAACTCTTGAATTACTAAATCTTTTCCAAAAAATCCAGTAACGATATCAGCTACTGCGAATATACACATCATTGCGAATGATGCGAATCCAACTACTGATTTTTCGTTAATGTCATTTTCATCTTTAAACATATCTTTAAATGCCATAATAAATTTCTTTTAGATTAAATTACAAAAACCTTTATTAACGAAACTTATTTTATATAAATATTAGGTTTATTTGTTTAAGATAGAATTTCTGAAACGTTGGATGACTTGTGGTAGTATTTCATTTGAATATTTTTTACCATCTACCTTAGTTTCAAATACTACGATATCATCTATATAAGATGGTTCTCTATGTTCTATATCCTTATCTTCGGTGATGTATATACCATCCAATACATACTGCCTTACATCAACACCTAACTTAACTGCTTCGGATGATGCTATCATACCAAAGGTATCTTCGGAACCATAACCTCCAAATTCAATTGGTATTTCCATAGTTTGCCAAAACTTCTTAGAATATAAAGTATGCATACCACATCCAAACTTAAATGTGTTCAATCTTCTAATACCCACTTCAGTTGGAGTTTGTTTAAATGTATCTATGAATGTTTGTTTATTTCTGAACTCACCTAATTCATTATTCATTCTACTTTTGTGAACCAATACATCCCAACTTGTATCCCACCATCTTGGTATGTTTGGTGAAAGTACAAATAAATCAGATTCCTCTGATATTTGTTGAGCTGCCATCAATTGTAATTTCAATTGTTGTTCATGTATTGATATATCTGGGTCTACAAATATAAATTGGTCATAATCCAATTTAGCAACATCTCTTTTTTGTTGTGTAGTTCCCCATACCGATTCATCTACTATAATCTGAAGGTGTGATTTTACACCTATCATAGATTCAGTAAATTTATCAATGAACCATTGTTGCTTTAACTTACTATTATCCCAATCAGTTAACTTTGGATTTAGATTAAGTGTAACATACATAGTTACATCATCATTACTATCCAAATAACTAAAACACTTTTTATAATAAGAAATGAATCTTTCAAACATTTCTAATTCTAATGGCATTACATGAGTTACAATTAAAGTTTTTCTCATTATGTTACGTTTATTAAAGTATGTTGGTATTCTTTCATTACATTTATTATAAGTTCCAAATTACCTAAGTTGAATTTTCCAACTTCTCCACTATCTTGTATAATTTTTGGTAATTGTTGAATTAACTTAAAATCATCTTGTGCTAATGTATTACCATCCATTCTAACTACAATATCAGAATCAAATGTTTTATTGATTTTATCTGATAAATTGATTAATGTGTTTGGTTGTTCTTCTTTTATGTAATCAACAACCATAGATTCATATAAG